>Ga0126342_10021300_pt1 | contig 10818 bp, 11 predicted proteins | sample Cyp1metagenome_FD_92528 | JGI IMG/M metagenome (GOLD analysis project Ga0126342, IMG submission 92528) | Coral microbial communities from Lord Howe Island, Old Settlement Bay, Australia - Cyphastrea 1 metagenome | ecosystem: Host-associated > Invertebrates > Cnidaria > Coral ... | reverse complement strand
TACATATCCAAACTCCAGAGTTCCTATGCGTTCTTGCTAAAGGCACGACTTTTGCGAAACACACTTCCCCAAGGCACAACGTTTTTTTCCTAAAACAGGTACGACTTTGTCAGATGCCTGTAGTGGTTCATAGTGGTACATAGTGGTTGATAGTGGTTAATAGTGATGTGAAGTGATGTAACATCATTTAAAACAATGTAAAATACTGTAAAATTAGGTAGAATCATGTAAAATGATGTAAAATTGCGTAAAATCGTGTATATCGTGTATATCGTGTAGTGATGTGTAGTGTAAAATCATGTACAATCATGTAAAAGGGTCAAACGGAGGTCTTGTCCCGCTTTGCTTACCAGTAGATAGTAGGAAATAATCGCTTGGAACACCTGGTTCAAACATGTTCAAACATTCTGGTTCAATGAACAGTGGTTGAAACCACGTGTTCACGTGCCGAAATGAAAGAGGGTGTTGCAGCTGCTGAAAGTCAAAATTTGTCACACTCCCCATGAAACCAGGCAGAGATAGGTATAGGATGGTATAGGTATTACGGGCCTAGCAATCAATCAACGGTGGTTTTTGTCAACCGCTTAGGTCCACGTCCACTAATACTACTGTCCACTAACTCAGAAGTGAGAATCAGCCTTCAAAGTTTGGTTAGTTACATCAAGGGGAAGCCCATTCTCACCATTGGCAGAACCAAGTCACTGCAGGTTTCTCCGGAACGCTCTTCGCAAGCGGTTTCTCGGGAGCGCTCTTCGCTGGTTTCTCTGGAATGCTGTTCCACCAAAAGCCCTTTCCAGATTCGGTGCATTTCCAGCGAATCCTGCTGCCACCACCTGAATCTTGTCAGAAATGTTCACTGGAAAACTTCAAGCTCGAATGCTCTTGATGTCACCAGTTTCCCCATGTTTGATAAATTTCACTGGCCATGTGAATAGTATTCAGTATATGGCAGTGTGTCAAAACCCTTGTACCCCTGGTGAACCCCAAAATAGCTGGTAAATGGATGTTCATCCCACTAAAAATGTATCTATAGGTATTGACCCATACCCATATTAGTATACCCAAACATCCCAGTACCATGGTTAACCATCATGCTCCCCATGTTCTAATGGCCATTTTGAGGTGTGGGACATTAACGATGGCTGCCCTGCCACCAAGGTTCTCTTGACGTGATCCAAGTAGTAGCTATTCCACCACAAGCCTGGCATCAGATGACTATGGCATTGTTGTGATATGTGGCTACTGCTATTTTTATTGTTGTCGTTGTTGACATTATTGTTGTTATTGCTAGTGTTATTAGTGTCGTTGTTGTCATTGTTGTCATCTTTGTAACTGCTGTTGTTATTATCATTATTAGATATTATTAGTATCAGTATTGTTATTATTGTTATTATTAGTATCATTAGTATTATTGTGATTACTGCTACGTCATTAATTATCATTGGATTCTTTTGGTGCCATGATTGCTATCGCAACACTCTCGGCAACCTGCTGTTACAACTTGGCAACACGCCTTGGTCCTCGCAGATGATGTCCTCCTTGGCTTCGTAGAGAGCACCATCCGGCTCTTGGATCATGGCACTGCAAGACGACCCCGACGCATCTAAGGTAATCTTGTAGGTCGTGCCATCAGCATCTCTCCAACTTCCAACGACCTCAGGGAAACAAGCAACATGTGTACAGTAAAGGATTGTTGTGAAAAGAACATGAATTGACTATACTCAGCTGTTCAATCTCCAAATAAGGGTTGTGTAGTTGTATAGTTCTGAATCCAACATGCTACAGTAAGTCTGAGAAAGAACCCTTGCAACTGGACAAGAAATCCTGTTTCCAAGAAATCAGCCATTTTGCTTTGGTCAAGGCACTTGCTGCAGGATTGGCACGTTACTTTCGGCCACATCCCAATTCTCTTCGTCCTCATCCTCCTCATCCTCTTCGTCCTCCTCTTCCTCATCCTCATCTGCCTCATCGTCGCACCTGACCGGTCGGGGAGAAAATCTTCACCAACAAAAACGGGGAATCCAACTAACCACAAAAACCTGGAATCCAACTAACCAATTAAAATCTTGGGAAAAGGTATAATATAGGTTTCACCCAAATTACGAAATATACAGAAGTGTTATACCCAAAGCATGCCAAAGCAAAGGCTCAGGGATAACCAGTGAAACCTGGCGAGGTGAAAACCGCATTCTGGGACAGTTTGGTCTCACCGTCTCACCCAGTTCGATCATATCACTGGTCCCCTCCCCCAATGCTCCCAGTGCTCCCAGTGCGTGCCTGTACCAGGTGTATGGCGTCACAGCCTTCAAGGGCGTCCAATAGATCTTTCGGTTGTTGTTCTCTTCCATCTCCGGGAAATAGCTACGGCCCCACATCAACGTATCTGTTCGGCCTGGGAATTCGTGAATGGGATGAGGATCTACCATGGTGAAGCAATGGTATCCCTGTTTTCAAGATTCATCTTCTCATTTTCCCGGGATCATTTTCCCCATGAGTCATTACTTGGTTTGGAGCGGTAACCCATCAATCCCGTAGCTCCCGAGCAGGTGCCATCAAATCCATCAGGAAGAGACGCATCTGAACATATTTTGCCAAGGCGCTGTCGTATTTCAGCATGCCTCTGGTGGTCTTGGTATGCCCATTCTTTCTGGTCGTTCGCACACTGCAGGAAGATCCGGATTCATCCATCCACACCTCGAATCTGGACACCAAAATGATCGAACATGCCAAGGCATCAAAATGGATTACATATATTCAAAAGTATTCAAATATCATTAAAATCCTATAAGTCAAAATTTGATCCCTTCAATATTGGACTGGCATGGACTGGCCAATCAAACATGTCCCCAAACCACGGCAAGATCAAGCAGAAGAGTTTCTATTCCTTGAGGCCTAAAACGGCCTAGAAGAGATGTCCCATTCAGAATTCCATCTTCCAAAAAGTCAATCATTCCCGTTTCCTTAACCAGAGTTTGTTTTGTGTCATGTGAGTCACATCCCTTAAGCTTCCTATCCCTTGTCTTTGAATCATCTGCTTGGATGACATTGTGGTTGGGTTTATATGAAAAGAATTGAAAAGAGGGAATCCGATATCCATCACTTTATTTAAAAGCACATGTTCCCTGTGAAAAAAATGCCATGGAAAATTCTTGGGGGGCCATTTCCAATGGCCAACTCAATCTCAAATGGGCTATGTCTCCAAATGGGGGATACTATGGGATACTATGTACCAATATGTAGCATCGATTGTTGGGAGTTACCCGATATATCTTAATGACAAACCCAGTATGTCTAACTCATCGCCAGATTTTAGGAGGCAACCAACATCGCCCCACACACCTCGTAGTGATTTCCGTTGGTGTCATTCCAGTCCCCTGCAATCTCTTCGAGCCATGAAGGGGCCATAACACTATACACTGACGCCGCGGAATGGGCGGATTTTTTGGTGGTTGAATATGGTTGAATCGTAAATATTCATGGGGATATACCCTATGGTAAACTATAACATAACTATGGAAAATCACCATCTTTTTACGGGTAAATCAACTATAAATGGCCATGTTCAATAGCTATGTTTGTTTACCAGAGGGTAATGGGATATTGAGCTGTTTTGGATTGTTGTTGATGCGTTGCCGCTTTCGATGATCTTTCGATGGCCTTGTTTTGGTTCTGTCCTTCTGGTCTTGATGTTATGAGTTGGTTCGCATGGCTGCCAGGCTGAGGCCAGGACATGTTGTGTGATGTTGAGCAGACTTGTTTCCAATGTTTTGCTAAACTTTGGGCCAATGTGTCTCGCAGCATTCAACTGCAGTCCAAGGGTCCAAAATTCTACCATGACATCACCCTGAGAATGGGACCATTTCGGTCCAAGCACTTTTTCAAGCCGGGGACTTCAATGAACCCTTGAATCGCCATCTCAAATCAATCCCCCTAAGATAATCGGCTACTAAAATCTGCTAGAATTGCCCAAACATGCCTAAACAATGACAAAGTGTGTCAGAAGCTGCGAAGTCAGCATCTAATGGTTCTCTGCAGTGTAGCCAAACCACATGACAGCAGACTGTTCTTTTCGCACCATCGCGACAAGTTTGGTGTTGTGGATGAGCTATAATTTGGGTTGTTTTGTACCCAACATCCGGCAGATATGGGCCAAGACAAAGTTCTATGATGTGGCGTTCGTTTGAGAAACATGAAACCATCTCAAACCCATCCACAATTTCCTGGCAACATGGCTTCACATTCCTCTCATTGAGATCGAATGCGGTCTCGATCTGGCAAATCATTCGCAATGCGTCAACCGCGTCGACAGTTGGGACCCAGCATGATCGAAAATCCGCGGACTGAGCCGCATGACATTCCTACATCATCCTACATCTACATTGCCTCTCGGAGAGGCTGTGATTCTGAAGGCTTCTGTATCTTTGAGCACTGCTCATCTTCCAACTTACAGCACTCCAGGAAACGGATTTGAAGGGCAACGCTGAAGTCTAAATCCAGTTCACTCATAGGAAACTATCCCACCCACCAGTGATATGCCAATGATATTGTCAGTGCTTCCAGCTTTGATCCTCAAAAAACATCCCCATCTCAGCCATTCTCAGCCCCTCCGTGGCCGCGGCCAAACCGCCAGCGACCCGACCCGCCGTTCGCGCCGCGCCGTTCATCGCATCAGGGCTTCAAAGGCCTCCACGAAGCTTTCCGGCGGCTGGGCGCCCGAGATCTGTTCCGTCCTGAGGATGCTACAATGGCCATGGCCATGGCCATGGGGTGATGGCTTCCAGATGGCACTTTTTCATTGTTTCTTGGGGATGCAAAATGATGCAAAATGATGCACCCAAGAGACCAAGGAGCTTTGTGATCTTTTTGAATGACGAGAAAAATACCTAAATAATCCTCAATATTATCTACTAGCAGGATCAATGAATCAAAGTCTACTTAGTATTAGATCTACTTAGAATCATCAAGACCTCAATCCACTAACCAGTTGAAGGGTGATTTACATCCAGGCTCCGGCATTCCAGTTGTTTTTTCCCAACTGGCTGTCCTGGAATTCTCCGTCCTGATGACAAAGTGGGGCACACCTCGAACCTGATTTGCACCAGTAGTTCACATGACCCCCATCTTTGGCTGGGTTCTTGGGTGTTGACCCAAAGGAATGCGCAAAAAAAGTGGGGTTTGAGGCATCAAAACAGAAATGGATGGGATGATTTTTTTTTGGTGCTCAAGTTTCGGGACAAACCGAATCATTCATCTCTCTGAGTGTCTGGATATTGGAGACCCCGGAGCTGCCACCGGCCACCTTTTTTGGATTGAGACAATGGAGCTGCACCAAGGACACCAAGATGTGTATGAGAAATGGTCATGAAACTCCCTATTTCGTGCGCACATTTTTCGGATGTTCCAATCTTTATGGATTTGCATTCCAAGAAGACCTGGTCACAGTCATCAGCTCAAGGATACCTACATACCTACCCTGCCCACGAACTAAAGCATGGAAGCTATTGAGATTGGCCTGGCATCACTCAGCAATTCATCTACCCAGGTCCCAGTTTTTCCACGAATGCCTCAAGCAGCGTCGAAATCGTGCAGGCCTAGCGGCTCGCAGTTTCTGGCCCACCTTCATCTCTTCTTGGGTTTCAGATGCCGCGAAGCTTTTATCAAGCCTCAAGTTTTGGAATACCCTGCATTTTTTCGAACTGGCACGTGGATGCCCCCAAGTTGAAAGGAGTAAATTGAGTGAATCATCTATGATTTCCCATGCAATGTTTGAATATCAGAGGGTGCCCCAGTGAGAAAAAGGACCGCCATTCCCATCTAAATCCCCTCCCGTCTTCCAAGCTGGGTCTGTATCATGTTCTATCCCCCCAATAATTGGCGATTGCATACCCAGTGCTTTTCACCGGGACACAACACAACAACCTCCCATGGTCTCAAGGCATCCCAAAAAACTTTGAAGGGTTTCATCATGTTCATGCCATCTTCCCACTATTTTGGTGGTTGGGAAATGTGAGCCGTGAGCCATTGGAAATACCCCTATCCCATCTCGTCATACCAGTCGGCCGCAAACGGTTTCCCTACTATGGCTTATCACAATCACCAACAAGATCAACAAGTTCGCTGGTGCAACTCCTTTTCATAATCACCAATAACTTGACTTGAGTAGTATAACTCCCAACAGATTCACCATTAACCCTCCCACCCTCCATCAACCCTGCAACTCAGCTGCACTGCATCGCCATCCAATCCTGCCGCCTTTGCCGCCTCCTTCAACGCTTCGGGGTCGTTGGGCGCCTTCCTTGGCAGCGCTGGGGTGAGACGAGGTGACTCCTAAACCAACCTGGCTTGCAGATTAGATAAAATACAATGAGTTCGAGATGTATGTTCTATCTGATTATGTTAGTGTCAGAATTATGATAATATTCAGATAATCAAAAAGAATCCGAACTGTAATCAAATCCATGATGGATGATGATCGTAATTATTCAAAAATGGAATTGGTGTCAAGTGTGTAAAACTTGAAAACCGCCTTGATGCCAATTCTTAATAATTCTTAACTATACAGCCCCATGCTGAGGCAGGATTCTTGTTTGCCGTTGTTAGCTGAGGAAGACACTGGATTCCCACCAAAAAGATGGACCCAGGACCCAATCTGCTTTCATACATCAATTTTAGCTGCAAAATAGCCGTCCTTCAGTTCTGGCACCACATGGCACCGAATTCCAAGCTGGGCTTTAGGTGTGCTACTCCTTCAACTTGACCACCTTCACTTGATTGGCCTACGAGTTACAAGACCGGCAACATACCCCGAGGTTAAGATGAGACATGCTGAGACTTCCCAGTTTTGTGGACGCTCGAATCTCAACCAAGTTATCAACCCCTGGCCCTGCAGCATCTACATAGGTGTGGTTGAAAATAGGATATAATATATTCCCAAGAAAAAACATTTTAATGGGGAAAATTATGGTTAAACATCAAATTTTGGCGGTACCAGGTTCAGACAAAGCCGCATACTTCATCCCATGGGTCATTAAATGTCCCCATTGAACATCACCCAACCATTAGGTATATGGTCTATAATGGCTATTATAAGGTGATGTCCAATATTCCCAAAATGGGACAGTTACCAACCCCTGTTCATCCAACCAATCCAAGTATCTCTTTGGCAAAGTAGGAATGAAACAGGGCCTCCGCAGCCCTGTCCTGTGCCTCTGCGCCACCATGCCTGGACGGCTGGAAACCGTACAGTACCATGGTTCCCTCATGAAATTTGGTGGCTCCAAAATGCACAAAATTGGTCACTTCATGCCACTAGTTTCACCATGTTTCACCAAACATCATCAAAAACATCTCGAAATTAAAAGTATTCTAACCATCTTTGATCATTGTCTTTCAATGTATCTTAATTCATTTTTCTATATCAGATCATCAAACCATCCTATGGAGTCCTTCACTTTCTGCCATAGCCACGGTCCCTCCCAAGCTTCGCTTCACTTCACCGAGATGCTTGTAGGCAGCAGTCAGCACCCGATGGGCATCAAACGTGTTGCTGGCCTCAGATCAAGTGGGCAAAAACTATGGACCAAATATACAGTAGATTTACCATTACTAGTACCAACTCAATAATAATATGCCAAATATTGTCGAATTATAGATGTATTGCCTGTATTGTTGATGATATTCTCAAGTGGGTAAAAACCACGGAGCCTTTTCTCTTTTATGCTCCAGATTGTTGAAGTGGGTAAAACCAGAAAAACATGATGTCCTCTGGGTTTTCCTCGAAAATCATGAAGAAACAGAATCGATTGCATATGATCGGTCACCTGCTCGTTTTGTTAATCCTAATACAGTACAGTAATACATATGAATACATATGAACACCTATGAATGGGATATGAGTCATATATTAAATATTTGACCTTGACCCCAATCGCGATGACTGCACCATCACACATCAGCTGCCGGGACACCAAAGCAGCTTCAGAGAATTCGTACGGCAGCTTGGCTGCGTCGAACTTTGCTTTCCTCGGACTTGGCAACATGCTCAAAACCCCAAAGGGTCACCTAGGAAGAAGACAACCACACCACTCCCACTTCAAATGACCTGGCTCACTGATGACGACAGTGAACCAATGCTCCAACTGCCATTGAGCTAAGCAAGAGCGAGATTCATCCAGGAGCCCATTTGCTTGACCTCCTCTTTGCCCTTTCCAAACTTCTTCGCGTATGCCTTCGTGATGTCGATGGGAAACATTTGGGAAACAACTTTGGGATTCTTTAGGGTTGGAATGAAGTGAAATGAACATACTTCTCATACTTATAGATGATAATGATACATCAAGATACATCAAGTGAATATAATGAATTGTGTCACACGTCTCTTTAACAGAAGAAAAACGAGATTGGGCATCACTGCAAGTCCAATGTCACGAAGAAAAAAAGGTCACTGGAGGACCCAAAATGCACAACCGGGGGCCAGCTATGGAGTTCAAACAGAAAACGACCATGTCAAATATTGTCAAATCCTAATTGGAATCTTTCGTCCTCAACTCATCTGGGGATGGGTCAAAACCCTGGTACCTAGTGAACCCCAAAATAGCTGGTAAATGGATGTTCATCCCACTAAAAATGTATCTATAGGTATTGACCCATACCCATCTGAACCATTCTCAACCCCCCTGTTGCGCCTCCATCCGACTGTACGGCTTTTCGGAGGCGCTGGGATCCAGCTGAAACGGCAACCACCGGACCTCGAAGTCCAAGTTCTGGCCGCACCTGAGAGCCATGGTGAAGGGGAAAGCACAGGTTAGAGCAGATTTATGTTTGGTCTACGGTATACAGTTTTAGTATGTTTTAGTCAGTTTTAGTTGTTTACATCATCATGGCATATCATGTCTTATCTGAATTGCAACTTACAATGATTTACTGTATTGTAATTGTAAAGGTGAAGTACATGGAACTACATGTCTAATCCATTCTAATCCCTCATGGAGGTGCAATACAACTCAATAAATGTGGACTTGCAATTGAACTGGTATCCATGGAAATTAATATATCAAACTCTAGCCAACTGAATATCTGGCTGAATGGACTGCATGAGAACGTTTAAATCATCAACGAAGCGCCGCGCCCCACAAGTCCAAATAACTATCGTTCGACCAAGCGTCTGCTGCATGGCACCCTCCAGATTTCGTTTTCCAATCCAGCAAAAAGGTCAGACCACGTCGCTGATCACGTCCACCATGACTTTCTTCTTGGCCATGGTAGTTGGGAAGATGGATAAAACACTATAGCAGCTGCAAGTCCAGGCGGAGTAAATTTGAGCACAAGGCTGCGAATGAACCATGCTATACCCTGCTATCCAGAGGGATGGAGGAATCCAATCTTGGAGAATCATCCCCTTGACGCAGGGATGATCTGCGTGGCAGAAATCTCTTCTGGTTGCACCAGGTGCCTTTTCAATCCTGTGACATCCTGCGCAATCGTTCTCCAATTGCCCACGCGAAAGACCGCGTGCTCAATGACCACTGATCAGAAAGGTTGCAGAGAATGGAATCACGCTGTCTTCTCGCAGCGAAAGGGACAAGATTTCAAACAAATTGAATACCGCCCTTCACCTTCCTACGAAAAGTGTTCATCCACAACGACACATTATGCCATCACAACAGGACCCCGTTTTCAACGTCGCATGCGTCGATGGGTCTGGAGTCCTGGCATGCTGACTTGCGCGTGAAAATGGTTTATCCTGGATACCCCTATGAACTACTGGATCATCCATGAGGATCCCATAGTTTTTGGATGTTTTTGGTGCCTACCCCGTTTTGTCAATGACTCTTCCAAATTCTGAGCGAATAGAAGGAAGTCACCACAAATGCGTGAAGACCCTTCATCCAACCTTGAATCAACTGCTGAGAAAGCGGAAAATGCAGTGGTTGCCTGGTTAGTTTGAAGGGTTTCTGCCACTTTCAGAAGGTACCAACTTTGAATGCTGAGTCAGCTGCAAATGTTCAAGGCAAACCGGAAGCTACTAAGAGCATATAAAAAAAAAATCAGGCTGTGAGCACGGCTGATGTTGACTCCAACCCACAGAATGACCCGCGCAAGAGAAAGCTAGCCCTCGCGTGTTTCCAGCCTGACTGAGGATGAAATGACAGGGTGCTGGGAGACCAGCAGGCAGCGTCTCTATTCCTGCGTTGACACACCGGTCCAAGAATCCAGACAAATCTCAGACAGTGCCAATTTGACTCACGTTGATGCCTGATGCCAACAAAAAAAATCTGAATGGATTGCAGTGCATAGCAACTTGTATCACGCGCAAGATTGCATTTTTCACTTTTAACTTCTGTGTTGCACTTGAAGCGCTCGTAGGTGATAGGTGACAAGTGCCCCGGGCACACCTACTGTACTGCAAGTCAGGCGACTTAAAATTATGATGGAAAATTAATTGACCGCTCAGTGTCTACACATGCTGCTTGCAACGGCATTCAATTGGTACTGTGGCCACGCTTGTGGGGGCCCACGTCTAGCAGAGTCTCAGAGTCTCATCAGAAGGGCCCCCACCACTTTGACTCCTTCTGCTTCTTCAAGATCTCATACGCTTCGTTGATGAGTTTCATCTTCTCATCATTGCCCTGCTTGTCAGGATGCTGACGACGCGCCTCCTCCTTGAATTTCTGTTTGATTTCCTCCAAGGTGGCCTCACGCGAAACGCCAAGCATGCTGCAAGCCCATTCCAGTGAGTCAGCGCCTTTGTTGCGAAGCAAATTCTCTTGGACCACGCGAAGCGCCTTCTCAACTTCCTCCTTTGCCTTCTTCAACTGT
>Ga0126342_10021299_pt1 | contig 10818 bp, 8 predicted proteins | sample Cyp1metagenome_FD_92528 | JGI IMG/M metagenome (GOLD analysis project Ga0126342, IMG submission 92528) | Coral microbial communities from Lord Howe Island, Old Settlement Bay, Australia - Cyphastrea 1 metagenome | ecosystem: Host-associated > Invertebrates > Cnidaria > Coral ... | reverse complement strand
TAAACCGGTGAGCGTTTGACATATCCTCTCTGCAGATCCCAATCTAAAGTTCACACCAGCCCCATTCCAAAGAAGCAGCAGGGGGGAGTCGCACCTGCCCAGTAACCCAAAGGCCCCACATCCAGGGAGGGGCCAGATGTAGATGATGAAGATGCCAGACCAGCACCATCACTCCGGGCCCGTTTGACATCCCGATTGGCCCGGAGTCTTTCTAAATGGCGTTTCATCAAAAGTATAGGGTGTGGCAAACCCAAATCAGAATTATAACTCTTACATTCTGATTAGAGGTATTGAAACAAGTCATTGTTGAGTGCCAAAACTGGGTTATCTTCCAAAAACCACTGCCCTTTTGTAATTTCCCAGACGATCCTTACTATTCCACTTTGACTTTGATAATTGCCACCGCCCTCATCGCATCCTGGGGCCTGGAAGAGGCTCTGCGGGGAAGCTGGGTATATATATTTAATAGATCACCATCAAACACCATCAAACACCATCAAACGTCGAAATATATGCCCGCAATAGACATGTAGTGCTATTTTGGTAACATAGCACTTTTGATCATATTTGAGGACATGGATTCTCAGGGATATATATATTTCAATTGGGTTAAACATAAGGGTAACTCAAAAGATGCCGAACAATGGTTCCAGGATGTTGGTTCGGTGATGTGTCCCAGATTTTCAGGTTTCCAAATTATCATCTATCTTTTTTGGGTAACCACTACTGGTTGGTGGTTTCAAACATTTCTTATTTTCCATTTCATATATGGGATAATCATCTTCCCATTGACTTTCATATTTTTCAAGATGGTTGAAACCACCAACCAGATTACTATAGAATCCCTGTAGTTTCTTTCCCTATCCCAGATGATCCATGGTGCTAGAATATTTACCATTACTATATAACATTATAAAACCTTTTCACTAGATTAACTTCGGTCAGTTCACCTAGATGAGATTGTTTTTTTTGCGCCTTTGATTGCAGCAACTTACAGGTGACCCCGGGTGAGATAGGTTGGGAAACGTAGCGTGACGGTAAACTCTTGGGTTTATGATGATTGTATAGCAATCCCACGAAAACATGTAAGAAAAGCTTACCACTATTTGGGCGGTGTTCTTGTTTGTATTCTTTTTGGGTTACTATACGTGTGTATTGTAATTATATATATATATATTAGAGTATATATAATTACTGTGTATATTATAGTTAGAAAAGTGAATCTAAACCAACAAACATAACTTCTGGGGGGCACACTGTTGTACAACCTCTGAAGACTGACATAGGACGTTGTGCCCTCTTCCCGAAAGCCACGCTTCATGGCCGTTGCCTAAGGCTAAGGGTTCCCACATCTCCATACTCTCCTATCAGGATGGGGCCCCACAGTTATGTTTGTTGGTTTATAAACCATATATTATAACCCCCATACTCCCATGAACTATAGTTCGATATATCTGCCATTTTTACCATTGTTTTTTCAGCCATTTTTTTGTTCGGCGCGTCTGAGAACGCTATCGCTCGACTGGCCCCATCCTGGGGGTTTGAATTGGGATCATCCCGCGAGCAGGGTCAACGTGAGCGCGAACATGCACTGAATGGTTTGAAAGAGGGCAGGTACCTGGGCGAATCTGACGATTTTGGGTGGCTGTGGTTTTTTTTTGGGATTGACTGTAGATTTCGCCGGTGACAGAATTAAGATTTGATTTTGATACAATTCATGCTATACTTGGGATATATATTATATATATAGAGAGAGTTGGGATATATACATATATAATTGCATTATATATTGGTGTGTCTTTGCAGAGGCAGATATGGCTGAATTAGGAAAGGTCTTCAAAGGCCCTCTTGACGGGTGCAACGAGGATGAAGATAGCTTGGTTCCTACCAAGTGGAGTTTTGCTGCCATTCCAACAGTTAGTGGTGACAGGGATGAGTTGGGGAACCTCAAGGCCCAGATTGCATCAGCCAAAGTGAGCTCTGTGTGCCAAAAACTTGGAAAAGATCCATGCGACATTGGCAGCACGGATGGCCATGGCATGACGAGACAGAGCTTGTGAAGACAGAAAGTGCCCCCAGTGAAACACAGAATGAAAATCAGAAACATGATGATACACCAGTTGATTTGGGGATAAACGATTTTCAGAGAAAGACATATGGTTGGTGTTTCTAACATAATTTTACTGGGTGCACAGCAAGTGGCAATCCCAAACATGGACACCATTGGACTTTCTTCGGATACAACCCAGATTACATCTAGCCAGTGATCTTCCGCAAAGTCCTTCTACAGATGGTTTATGATTACACTCGGTCAATATAAAACATGGCAATCGCACATCCCCTAAATGGATCTAAATGGAGGTTTCTAGCGCTGGGAACCTAAATGGATCTGGTGGATCTTTTCAGCCCACGTGGCTGATTGCTGGAGGGTATGTGGATGTTCAGTGAACAAGCTTAAAATGCTTCATTTGGGGGTTGTTTCAGTTGTTTCCCTCAGTCGTTTCTCAGAATGGAAGTGTTTCCCTCAGGAGTCCTTTCTAATTTTGGAAGGAAGATCTACATATCTACAGTGACCCCCCAAATTTGATGTAGCCTTTTTCCTTAAACCAATCTGCTGACAGTAGAAGTTTACAGTTATGAGCTGTCATTCTGTGAACTGCACTTAACGTCATCACTGTGATGTTTTCAAGTCTTTGGAGAAGTCCCAACATACAACTAAGGTACAATGGTATACTGGTTGGTGGTTTGGAACAGCCATTTTTTATTTTTCCATATACTGAGAATGTCATCATCCCAACTGACGAAGTCATATTTTTCAGAGGGGTAGGTATACCACCAACCAGTTATAATGCCAGGCTTTCCTATGCATTTCTATTTTTGGTGGTTTTCCCATGTTTTCCCCACATGTGTATCTCGAGTTGGCGGCACGTTGCCGGGCCGTTGCCGGGAGAAAAATGATGAACCCAGCCTCAGCTGCACGAGCATGACATCAGGGTATGGAAAAAAAGGGGCTACCCCAATAGTTGGATGGTTTATAAATGTTTTTATATAATGGAAAATCCAACAAACACAATTATGATTTAGGGGCACCCCCATTTTAGGAAACCTCCATACATACATACATGCATGCATGCATAGAACATGTATGGTGATGAAAACAGCGGGCCAATGGGCCAAGTCTCAGGAGACACTTACAACTAGGGTGGTAAAAATGAAGGGGTCTAGAGCCTAACAAATCATTGAACAAACATCATAAAACCATATATCCCACCAACAGAAATATAGAATATCCTCAATAATATTCAACATACTGTGGAAGAAATCCTGCACCAGTTGATAGATGGTAAACATCCCATTATTTATAGGGTTTCAACATGTTTCAACCATCCTTTTGGTGGTGCAGGAGGGCCCTGCCGTATACGTCGGGTCGTTCTTAGGTTGAAGCTGTTGGTGGCCACCGACGTGGCTGCGCGCGGGTTAGATATTAAGGGCGTGCGGGGACCAAGGCAGGCTTGATGATTTAAATGGCATTTATTTAAGGGATTTAAGATGATTTAAGCATCATGGGATTAAATGAAAGTTGATATAGATGATACATATTGATAAATGATGATTGTTTGATAATTAGTTGGGGGATTATACTACCCTTTATATATTGGGCATTATTGCACAAACCAACCAGTGTAATGCAATGATAGAGGCATTTTGAACACTGTTCAACTGATGTCCAGAAGCTGGAAAAAAAGACAGGGGTTGGAAGATTAGTTTCTACTCAAAATTGGTTATTTTCGGGGTCAATCTTAATTTACCAAAGGGCAACTAGTTGGTTTGTTATATCTTCCATAAACCCTAGCTATACCACAATGTGGGGCCCTCCAATTATGTTTATTGGTTTATAACCCCCCTTGAATACTATATATAGTTATTTGCGTATCATAAACCATAGTTATTGGAGTTATAAACCAACTTTGCTATCGTTTGGGGGCCCCACATTGTAGTCATCGGCAGTCTTTTAAAGCTACCTATGGGAATATGTTTTGGATAGCTGTTTTGATGAAATCCTTAAGTTCTCATTTTTTTTGTTCAGGGATGCTTCAACCCATTACTGTAATGGTGATTTTTTTTTGCCATAGCCGCGACAAAGGGGGATGATACACGGAAAACAATTAGCTAATATCTCACCCATTTGACCCCTCTGGGTGTTGGTTGTGAGCAACCCGGAACGGGGTTTTGGCCCAGAGAAAATTGCGATGTCATGGGCCCAAGTGGGCCACAATGTGGATACCGACAAAGTCATGGAATAATCCCAAATACACAAAAAGCATGGTCTTACAAAATGGTTGTTTTCAGGCAAAGAATTGGATTTCACCAGCCGCAGTGGGCATTCCATCGATTTAACCAGCAATAAATTGAAGCAGATCTGAGGTCGTACTGTCTGCCCCAGATAGGAACAAAAACACGCTTGTTTCATCAATGTTTGGAAGACACACTGAAAACAATCACTTGGGATTTTTTCTTGGGATTCATGTGATGATTCATGAACCAGTTATGGCTCGAAATACCAGTTATAAGTATTGAACTAACCCCATTTATAGAGTGTATAATCCCATAGAAATAACCATATATTAGTAATAAGTGGCCATGACTGCAGTGGTACTTACTCCAAAGCCAAAAAAACAACTACTTCAAACGCAAGGCGCAGACATTGGCCAAGAATTTGGCCGATAAATCTGGTGAAAAGATGGAGGGGCGCCTGCACAGAAGTTGGTTTATCGTACAGCCCTGATCCAGCGGTTCCAGCAACGTTGAAAGATTGGGTGTCGTGATTTTCACTGGTTAATAATGGTTAATAATGGTTAATAATGGTTAATAATGGTTAATAATGGTTAATAATGGTTAATAATGGTTAATAATGGTTAATAATCTCTGGTTGGTGGTTTGGAACATTTTTTATTGTTCCATTCAGTTGGGAATGTCATCATCCCAACTGACGAACTAATATTTTTCAGAGGGGTTGAAACCACCAACCAGTTCACGATTTGGAGCTAAACACGATTTATCGCCAGTTTGAAGCACCCACTCCCTGCAGCGGATGAACTTGGAATTTTGCTGAGAAACTCAGCATGAACTGGTCTCACAACCGCCGGCACATAGCATATAGCGTATAAAAGGCTACCAATATCCCTGTACCTTGAGATACTCCCTTTCTAGCCACCACCATTCCGCACAATAGCTTGTTTTTTTAGCAGCCACTAATAGCCACTAATAATAATAGCCACAATGAATATTAAAAACAGCTCCCAACGCTTTACCCATAACATTTGAAAGCCTCAAGATAGAACCAAACAAGTGATAACATGCCAGGTGTCATTTAGTTGTTCGTCATGTTGTTGGATTAGTGCAGAGTAGGCATCTCCGGGATCCCCGGAAAGAACAGGGACTGCATCCCAGGATGTGGGAATATTTGATGGATATCTCCAGATTTGCATTTACCCTCTGGTAAACTAACAGTTAGCTATGGAAAAACTCAATCTTTGATAGATAAATCAACTATTTCTATGGGCCATTTTCAATAGCAAACTGTTAGTCAATACCAGAGGGTACTTCTTTTTTGATGGGGGGTTACCCCACAGTTATGGCCCTTTACGTCATACTGGTTATGTTAGTACTGGACTAACTCCATTTATAGAATGTATAATCCCATTTATAACCAGTTATAACTAATAAATGGCCATAATTGTGGGGGTTACCCCCAAAATAGAAATAAAATAATATTGAAATTGGTTCCCTCTCTCGATCAACTGTGGGGGCTAGCCAAATCCTAGCATAACATTATTCCCATCTGGGGATGGATCAAAACCTATGAAACTACCATATGGCTACCCTCTGGTAATTTAACATAACTATGGAAAATCACCATTTCTCGTGGGAAAATCCACTATAAAGTATGATTTTCCATAGTTATGTTAAATTACCATATGGCTATCCATGAACCAGCTATTTTATGGTACAATGTGAGGCCCCCCAGTTATAAGTTGGTTTATAAGCCCCAGTAACTATAGTTATAAATACCATAAACCATAGTTATTGGACTTATAAACCAACTTAGCTATCTAGGGGGCCCCACATTGTACCTATGAAGGTTTTGACCCATAGCCATATCAACACTTGATGATCTTTGAAGCGCCGCTGAACATCTGCGAAGAAATCAGGTCACTTTGGTGGTGAACTACGACGCCCCGTCCAACACGGAAGATTACGTGCACCGCATCGGGCGGACGGCAGGGGGAGCCCAGATGAGCTTTTTTTGGGGCCATGGGTTGGGAGGCGTGGGAAAAATGATGATCCAACCATAGTCCCGGGTGTGCTGTTGAAAATCAAGAGCAAGCTGGTTATTGGCAAGGGTGACGACTGCTAATTATTGCGATCAACAAAACCATAATTATCAGTGATTGGATAATAATCATCACTGCTATTGCAAAACCATAATTATGGTGATGTGTTTTTTTTTGCAATGGGAATTCCCCGTTTGGCCAATCCAAAGAGATGAGTTTGTTTCTTGTGGGCCCTTCAATCAAGCAAATCCAAATATTGAACTAAACAAATTTCGGATCTAACATAATTCCAATGACCAAAAGCGTATGATGTCTTAAACACAAACCAGAATTTGACATGCTTATTTGAACACTTTCCCCATATATATATATTATATATATATAAACATATTATATATAATGTTTGTTGCTTTGATGCGGTTGATCCATGCAAGAACCAGTCTAGTTGAACAGTCAATTTAAGTAAGTCCTCCAACTTAGCAATCAAACTGGAGCATGAGTTTGCAGGAATCCTTCAATGGATTGAGTTAGATGAGCAACACTGCTGGTGTTTTGTTTGTTGATGGCGCAATACTCGTGATGAGTAGTGATTAATGTTATATAGTGATATAATCAATGTACTATAATAGTTAATAGTTAATGTACTATATAGTTAATGTTCTCAGTACTATAATCATCATTAATGTTATATACTCATAGTGAAATCACCAGAAATTCGCCAAGTCCACAGTCTCGATATGTCTCGATGGGGAAATCGTTTGAATCTGATATCTCGTTTTGGCTAAATCCCTCTTGGCGAAGTAGAGTTCGATCTCAAAGGCTAAACAAACATGTGGAAATGTTTTCCATTTATGGATTAATTACATATATTATTAATATAAGTATATATATATATATATATGTATATACATATTAAAACATGGTGATTTCCCACATCTATGTTACTTTGCCCCAGGGTTGTTATGTCTCCCCTGTCATCCCAGATGAAAATCATAGCCTTGTCGATCAGGGTCGTGCTGGGCAGAAGGGGCACGCCGTGACCCTCATCGTGGAGCGCGATGCACATGCCTTGCGGGGGATCGTGGAGGCTGGGATGGGATGATGTGAGGGTCAGGACCCAGAAAAACCCCGTGGACGGTTGATGGTTGAGATGGTTGATGGTTTAAGCCTCAGAAGCCTCATGTTGTTTTTTCAAATGTAGGTGTCAAACGATCACGGAAATCATCGAAATCATGTTCGATATTGACTCTGTGATAAATGTGATGGATAATATGATGGTTGATGTTATATATAGCTATGTTTTATGTTTGCTTACGCTGATACTTACATGCAATTTTGTGGTATTGGATAGAATTGTAGGGAAGTGTAGCTAATTGATGGTTCATGGCTAGCTATGATATATTGTTGTTTCTTTTTGTGAAGTTCAATTTTATTTTTAAGTGGTATTCGACATCAGTGTGGCCCCATGTGTCGAGACTTTACGAACGAGAACAGACTTGGAATGACTTGCTGGAACATCTCCAAGACAGGGGAACATCGTCTCAGAAATTCACCGGGCAATATGTTTTGTTTCAATTTCAGCCTCTTAAGCAAATCCCAGTTATTGATATTATATGTATATATAATTATATATATGTATATAAATAAACACATTATACATATATATATGTCTATCCTCGTCCGAGGTTTTATAAAGAGGAAGATCCTGAAGCCTTGACATGGGACGAGCAGCTGACATCCCGCTGGCAAGGTGAAATCCCCAAATTAAATCGCCCATTTTTATAGGTGGTGGTATGGTTACCATTCCCAGGAAGTCATGGGTGGTAAACATGACATGTTTTTTCATTGCCCACATGATGTCAAAAAATCAGAGATCCGCAAAATACCAAGAGTTTTACGAGGAATGCCTTTGCGCCCCAAAAGCGCCCTAAAAGCGCCCTAAGAGCGTAGCCGCGCCATTGAGCTCGATGGATTGCAACGACGGCAGGTGATGAAGCGGACGAACCAGGAAATCACGCCCCAGGTAGATGAGATGCTGAGGCCGGAGGGTTGTCGTGGGGATTTTTGTTGATGGGACCAGGCCCAGATGTGGGAAAATGAATGCGGATATCATTGGGAAGGGGTATACAGGATGGGGCCCCCAGGATAGCTAAGTTGCCTTATAAACGGCTGAATTCTATGGTTTATGGTAGATATAACTATAGTTAATTGGGGTCATAATGGTTTATAAACCAACTTATAAGTGAGGGGCCCCATCCTGTATCCAATTTCATCAGCTAAAAAAATGACTTTTGACAAAGTGCTGTGCTGGTTTTGTTAAGTGAGCGGCTGAATTGGTTGAAAACAGGAGCAACTTTTGGATTAAGTGATGTTGATATAATCTATAATTTAATGGAGATTAATCCACTTGAGATTGTCAGGATGGTAATTTATGGATGATTGTCCCATTAAAACTTGAGAAAGTAAGTTATAACGGGCATTGGGCATCATCTTGAAGGGATTCGATGGCATGGGACATGAAGAAATGGGGATTCGATGGAGATACCCTCTGGTTATGTCAAAATAGCTATTGAAAATGGCCATTTATAGTGGATTTACCCATGAAAAATTGTGATTTTCCATAGTTATGTTAAATTACCAGAGGGTAATGAAGCATTTGAACTGGGGATTCGATGCTTGATTTTTTCAGTCCAACCGCTCAGAAAGCCAACCCTAAACCCTGCGTGGCGCGATTTTTTAGGTGGTTCACGCAAGGAGGTGATCCATGCCCAAAATCCCTTTATTGAAAATTGCACTTAATCTGGTTGGTTTTATTTTTCCATATATTGGGAACAATAATCCCAACTGACTAATATTTTTCAGAGGGGTTGAAACCACCAACCAGTAATCATATTTAATCCCTTTCAAAACTGAAAAGCATGAAATTCCTTCCAAAATCACATAAAGGGAAACCATTGAATTTCTTTAACAACCCATTAAAACAATTTTGAACCCTATCAAATCCAATGAAAACCATTTAGAACCCTAAACAAACACCATATCAACATTATAAACTCACATGAACTCCCTATTTGTTTACTTTTTTTCCAGGAGAGCAGGTCCAGCGCCGCCACCTATGCGTCCCTTGTCGATTTGTTCGGAGCGGTGACCAGTGACCGGTACCGGCATGACCACGACTGGGACAGGTTGGTTACCCTCTGGGAATTGGTTACAGTTTGCGACATTGAACATGGCCATTGAGTCATAGTTGATTTTCCTACTAAAAGTGGTGGATCTTTCCATATCAATCCCCAGCCATTCCCATGGTTTTCCCATGGTTTTCCCATAAACGTTTACCAGAGGCTAATCCCCCCAGCCACCAGCCTGGGAGCGTCCCAGTCTATCCAGATAGGCCCAAAAAATAATGCCATATCACCGGTGATGTTCCCATTTGAGAAATGAACAAAATACCCTGGTTAACTACCTGGGAACTATACTACCTGGTTTACTGGGGATTATGATGGGCCCCATAGGATAAACCTAGAAAAAACAACTCGTATAATTCATGAGATGAGATAGGGGTATTTTTAATGGCTTACTTTGGTTATCTATCTATAAATACTTATAATCTATTAGTAGTAAACAAGTAATCTATAATGGTAGTAACCAAGTAATCTATAATCTATTTATTACAATCTTTGTAATGTTATATATGTATATAATATAAATTATTACTTTTACGGAAAACAGACTTTGATAATATCGTAATACAGTATATGGTTGTTTCCAGGTGATGAAGTAGGGTGTTATTATATTATCTGGGACAAACATGTGTTTACTGAGATTTAAATGGGATGTGATTGGGGATCTACTGGGACTATATCCAAAGTTTGGGGAAATTCTTATGGGATTTTGATAGGATCTTAACGTGTGATTTGATGGGATTTATCTGAGATTTCCTGGGAATTAAATGGGATTAACCATAGGATCTAATGGGAATTTATGGTTCTTGCTACTAGCAAGGTAGATGTTTATAAGTAGGTTACGTAAGTAACGTACATTTAAAATTTGCTATAGTCTCCAAAGCTAGATAGGTTTGTAAACCAACTTATTCCTGGGGGGCACCACTTTTTAGGGATATAATGGGGATGTAAGATAAGGATCCTATAGAATAGGCCGTTGAAGAATCATGATGATGCTTAGTATTGTTTGGATATATCATAAACGTGAACTATATGTGAATGGGATATAATTGGATGATCAAGGGATGATATAGTGGGCATGTATTATTGTTCATGGGATTATATCATAGTGGCATAACAGGCAACTAGTTGCCATGGGCGCTGCAGGGCGCCTGGGTGTTTTGTTGTTTTTCTGGTGTTTTTTTTTTCCGTTTTTGGGTTATTTTTTTGATGATGGCGTGGGTTGGGGTGGGGTCGGGTGGGATGTTAACGTTCATGTGACGTTCATGATGTTACGTTGATCATGGGGTGGCGTGGGGTGG
>Ga0126342_10021298_pt1 | contig 10818 bp, 12 predicted proteins | sample Cyp1metagenome_FD_92528 | JGI IMG/M metagenome (GOLD analysis project Ga0126342, IMG submission 92528) | Coral microbial communities from Lord Howe Island, Old Settlement Bay, Australia - Cyphastrea 1 metagenome | ecosystem: Host-associated > Invertebrates > Cnidaria > Coral ... | reverse complement strand
CTTTGATAAGTTGGTGCCGTGAAACAAATCACAAAAACATACTAATGAGTTTGATTCCAAAAAAAAACATCAACCACCACCACAACAACCACAACCACAACCACAACCACAACAACAACAACAACAACAAGAACAAGAACAAGGCAACAAGGCAACAAGGCAACAAGGCAACAAGGCAACAAGGCAACAAGGCAACAACAACAACAACAACAACAACCACAACCACAACCACAACCACAACCACAACCACAACAACCACAACAACCACAACAACCACAACAACAACAACAACCACCACCACCACCACCACCACAACAACCACAACAACCACAACAACCCCAACAACCCCAACAACCCCAACAACCAAAAACATCCAAAAAACGGCATTGTTTTGAGATTACTGAGTCTCTAAGGTTGGAGCACTACCTGGCAGCGGCTGAGCAGTGGGCCGAAGAGCAGGGAGCCGTGAGCCTGGAGGAGTCAGTCAATGATGGTGGCAGGATGGATGCTGAAAAACCACCAGTGGAAGATGAAGAAATAGCAGGAACAGAATAGTTGTCCTTAACATATTGAAATTTTAAGGAAGATGGATGAAATATAAGGTAAATGCAGTTAGATATGATGAAGGATGATGTCACCTTGATTCAAAATTATTGAACGTGATGGCAAATTATGCTAAGAAAATTCGGAGCACATAGTGCTAAGCACTCCAAAGCCACTGAAAAATGCGTTGGAGTTGTGGAAAAAAGCAGATGAAGATCATCTCTAATTCCATGTGTTCTTCTGAAGGAGCTGGTGGAATTCGGGGAGGATATGGCCAAGGACTGGGTTAACTGGGGGCACCAGTTGAACACAGCCCAGCTTGCCGCTTCCAGGATTTGAAGATGAAGGCGCTGGAACGGAAACGCGTTGCCACTTGGAGCACTGCAGACGGGCTTGGGGCCTGGGGAGGGGGTGCGAAGTCGTTGCAGCAGCTTGATGTTTGGGTGGTTCCCCCTCAGGACTGGAGTACTGAGGCGATATGTTGAAGCGCCTGATACCTAAACCTAAATGATATGAAATGATGGCGGGCCCACCTAATCAAGTAAGGGGAACTGGGGAACCTTTTCATTTTCCGAAAGATCAGAAAGAATGAACATCATCTTCCAGCCCAGGGACTTGTTTCCTGCAATTCTGAGGAAACCTTGGTTTGAGGATGTTTGAGGGTTGATGTGTCGATTTTAAGCCGCATAAAGGGAGGAAGACCGGACAAAAATGAATAGAGTATCCGGCTAGAGTTCATCTCCTTGCAAGGTACCCTCTGGTAAATAAACATAGACCCTGAAAATCACCAATTTTCAATGGAAACTAGTCTTCCAACCAACCCCTATCTGCCAGGGTCTATGTTAATTTACCAGAGGGTATCTAAGGTTACCATAGCTTCGCGGCGTACTTTGATGTATTTTGGCACCTGTTGCATGCTGTTGCGAAACAACATTTGTCCTAGGTCGATCCGGTCGATCCAAGGCACAAACTCAAAACCCAAAAAATGGCGAGTGGAACGGCTCCAAAGTTCTACTAGGACTGTGTTGAGTACCAATACACTAATTGAAAACGAATCAAAGCATATATATATATACTGTATTACTGTATATTATATGGTAATTATGTAGAAACTATGTATAGATACATTTGGAAACTGAGGCTTGCATCCATCCGATTCCTGGCCTTTTCCGCCCAGGTGGAGCAGGGCGAAGCTGTTTTCAAAGAGGTGGAAGCGATGCCGGACGAGGTCGCAGAGGTCGCAGGTTGGACCACTGGCAGTGGTGCAATGGGCGGAATGATGATCATCGATATTGGAGGGGGTGCCCTGCTTTCAGACAAATCCCTATAATATGATATACTTACTAGATATATGTAGATATCAGCAATTGTCAGCAGTTATACTGGGGGTATTCAGATGTATCTAGATCTCGTGCGTAGCTGCGGGGCTCATCACTGCAAGAGGCAGGGCTTCATCCTAGGAGTTGTGTCAACGATGGATCACCACTGCCAGACTCCGATCACGACAACGATGACGGCGAGGGCGACGATGGCGACGACGACTTCCACGAGGGGCGCAACGCACAACTGGACACGGAGCGAGACATTGCTGCAGGGAACTCGGTGGGAGCAGCATAACACCAGCAGGCGTTGAGAATAGGTGTGAAAAAGGGCAATCTATAGCCACTAGGAACAATATGGAACAATGATGAACCATAGGATTTAGGGGTATTTTCAGATAGACCCATGGTTGTGGCATGTTATGGTCAAAACCGGGCACCAATAGGCTTGAACATGTTCATTTTTGAGTCTTCAATCATCAAATGTTTTGGGGAAGGTGATTTTGAGCCACTGCCACATTTACTGGCGTAGTCATTCAACAGATGTGCCGGATACATGCACACATTGACAGTGCATGGTGGTGTTGCATGGCGCGCAATGATGCCCCCCATTGTATCTGTTGCAGAAGGGGTTAGACATGTCCAGTGACATCGGGGGACCACAGTATACACCCACTATCCTAGCACTTGAGTGGCGTGAAATAATCCCCACACATACTTGACCCATCATTGCGGCACTTTGGTGCTAACACAGCCATTTTTTGTTGCTCAAACACCCGTAGATATTCCCCCATTGTTTTGATAAAATTACTTCATTCTATTTCGTAGAGTCAACTCCTTGAACCGCTGAAAAAGCCATGAAAAAGCCATGATGTCATGAATGAGCCATGATTTGGTGAAGTTTTATCCTCGTTGGGCATCCCATGGTCCCATGTCCCATGAAACGCCAAGGCCCTGAGCCGCGTCGACGTCGAGCCGCCTGACCCCGAGCCGCCCCGGGCCCGGCCCGCCCCGGCGCGCGCCACGCGCCCGGCGGCGCAGCGGCAACCGGAGCCGCCGGCGCAGCCGGAGCCACGGCGCTTCGCGCGGGGGCAGGGCTTTGGAGGTGCTGAGGGATGGCGGATGGCAAGATGGGGGTACCATGGGGGTACCATGGGGGTACCATGGGGGTACCATGGGTACCTGAAAAATACATTCTGATGATTTCTGATGGAACTACTGTATATGATTAATGAGTTTTTTTTTGGTGACTGAAGCGGGGAAGTAAACATTTGCTATCATTGAAGCATGTTTAGAGCCTGGGTGGATTTTGGCATCCCGGTCCCCCGCCTCAAAACCTCAGGCGAAGAAACCGGCGCCGAGAATGGCGGCTACTACAACAAGAGCTCCAGCACCGGAGAGGAGCTTCCTTGGGACCTGCAGGGTCGTAGATTCCCAAATTTTCAGGTGGAAACATCACCTGAGGCAGTGGTGAAATCATGGTGAACCACCACGACGGATCCAAAGTTGGTGGGTTTTCATGCAAAAAAGCAGCTGTTAAATGTTCGGGCACCATACCAGTAGATGCATAGAAATGTTTGTTGGTACCATGGCCTCTTCCAAGACTCAACCTACCCAGACTCACAGGAGAGGCGGATTGATCCGGAAGATGGTAAGGCCAAGACTTTCAAGGTGCGGCAGATAGTTGGGATGTTGGAAAGTTATAGGTGAAACCTGGGAGACCCGAAAACATGCCAAAGTATGGGATAGGTTTGAAGTGGTGTATCATGGTGTATCAGCTGAGAATAGTTAGAATGGAGAGAGATAGCGTGGTTTTCATTGGCTAAGCGGTTTATCATGGTTTATCCCCAAAATTGCCAATGCTTGTGGTCCTCTAGGCTTTTTTACGGCGCCGGTAGTTTTTGCCCGCACCGAAATTTGGAGTTGCAGAATTGCCATTGGCGTGGCCGTCAGTCATCGACTTCATGCTCAGCATCACTTGGGAAACCTCTGGTTGGTTGATAGGAGAAAATTCAAGCTTAAAATGATGAGACATGGAGGACTGCAACCCATGAAGTTTCCTGCAAGTTCTTCATGTCAACACACCTATGATGGGCCTCCCAGATTGTTTGGATATTGTTTGGTAGCCCCTCCATATGCCCCTGAAAATCCCTGAAACTTGGGGCATTACCATTTTTCACACCTATTTTTCAGAGGGGGTTCCAACATGTTCCAACAACACGTGACTCCAGGAGTTGCAGGCTGAGTACACCCATCTCTACAGCCCCCACGAGATCTCCGAGTACTGGAACGAATGCGCCGTCGCCGGCAGCACGGCGAAGCCGGCGCCACCGGCTTCGCCGGCACCCCAAGCGCCCAAGCCGGCGCCGCAAGGGAAGAGCCAACCCTGGGGTGCAGGTGGATCGAAACTTCGATTCTAGTCCTCTCTTATTGTATCTGATTACATAAAAATCAACTATGTAGACACACACACACACATATATATATATATGTATAATATAATATATTATAATATATACATATATAATTATATAATATACATATATTATATATGTATATTTTATATATATATATATATGTGTGTGTGTTATATGTAGATGATATATGTAGATGGTTCTGATAGATCACAACATATGACGTGTTTGGTTGCAAAGGCAGTTTCTTGTGGATGGCATCCAGGGCCGTCCAGTCATCACTGCTGGCGGTCGACAAAAACATGGTGGTGTTGGCGCCGCAGCTTGCCGAAGAACCCAACTCAACTTAACAAAATAAAGAAATGCCCATCCTGGGATTTCGTGAAATTCAGGATTGGCCACATTGAAAACTACCAATTATGAAAATCGTACCCGCAAAATCCCGCAAACTCGAGAGTTCTTCAAGTATGCTCACATTTTTGTATGACAAACTAAATGTTTTGGATTTTCCAGCGTTCGCAGGCCCGTGCTTTCCACAGAATTGACTAAACTATCTTAGCCCAAACATCCTCAAACCATATCAACATATCTAACTTATCTAACCCTTAGGAATAGGTTCAGTGAATAGGTTCTGTCTGATTATTTTTTCATGGTGAACTGCTGACTCGCTCTTCAGGCCCAGGCTCCGGCCGTTGAGCCGCGCTCCATCAGGGTCTGTAGGGAGGGGGCAATTTGTGGGGCTCAGCTCCCCCAAAGTAGATATTTTTATTTTTTTTTGATCTTTTTATTCTTAAGGAATTTCCCTATGAAGTAGGAAGTCACTATAGACTAAGATGATAAGTATCCCTAGCTAACACTTGGTAGTTCACCACTTGGCATCGGCTGTTTCAAGACTCTCAAGGAACTTACAGAAGAGAATATGGGCCATTTGTCACTCCCCTCCCTTCAGCTCGGCGCCGCTCCGGCCCATTAGTCCCAGCCATGTGGGCGCTGCTGATGGAATTGGTTTGTCTGGGGGCTGGCATTCACTGGAAGTTCAATCTGGGAGTGTAACTTGACGACCTGAGACAACTCTGGCCGGAGACAACTGGGGTCCTTAATGTCACCCGATTTGATATGATTCTTTTGGGATAAATCACAAATCATGGACGATTTCTCTTTCCAGACTATGGAGGTAGGATCTTTGTGTGTGAGTTGAGCATGGCACATGAACATGCTGTTTAGGGGCAGTCTTGCAGCCAAATTGCCTCGCTTTGCTTCCCCCAAATATGTCCACATATCCAAGCTCGTTGTTTGTAAGTCACACACTTCAGGACTTGTCACAATTTGTCACAGACAATATGGACATGCCACAATCACCAAGATGAAGCATCTGAATCTGGGGAGTTCGGGCCCCAGCCGAGGCTGTCCCTGGGATTTTACTACTCCAATGAGCGCTCCTTTCTCCATCGCGAGCTAACCGAGATGATCTACTGGGCCCTGATGTATGCCTGGTGTCATGGCAGCCATGGCAACGGCTGTGCCAAGCTGTGAAGCCAAAATGGTTGGCAATTTGGTGATCATTTAAGGTATGTTCTACATGTCCAGATATGGATGGATCATGATGGATCATCATATCTGATTGCGTCGCAACTATTTTATATGGTCATGAAATATGGACATCCCGGATCCTGCACTTGAAGTGGGTACAAAGGCGATAGTTACTAGCGAGGGAAAATAGTTCAGAAAACCATGGCTGTGTTTTTTGTGGGCTGATAATCCATTATAATCCATTTGCGGGTTGGTCATGTTCAACATTTCCTCTAGAGCTCCATCCTTTTACACAAATTAGACAGCCATCCCGGGCGGTCCAACCCACCCATACCAAGTAGGTTTATTGTGGTTTACCATTGGGTTTCCCATTGGGTTTACCACAAAAAACTCCACTTGATCACTGTTTTTCAGCCGAGGTTCGGCTTTATCGTCCTGCACGACCTACCGATCCTGCAACTGGGGTCCTTCAAAACGGTCTTCGGATCGCTCGCGGATTTAATCATTGCACCTTGGCCAACTTGGCCACTGGAGAGGCTGTGGGAGTTGCAGACTTCTGGGTAAATTATAATGACAAAAACAGCGACCTCACAGTAATGATTCAATGATGGCTAATATATAAGGTGATTTGCCCCCGTTTTTGCCTGATTTCAGGTTAGTGAATTATTATGGTTTACCAAGATACGTGGATGATATATATCATCGCAACACCCAAGCAAGATATCCAATCCCAAGGTATCCCAAGGCTTGTCAATCCATCTATGGCGATCCATGAGGGCATTTTGATCGTGCCAAATCCTTGTAGCAAGGGCTCTAACCTGGTAGCTTTATTCATGGGGAGTTTCAATTGCAATGCCTCAGAACGTCTCGCGGGTGGTTGAAGCCACAGTCAGTAGAATCACCGAACAAGTGGTCGGCTGGTGGTCAAGACAATTGCTGGGCTTCATGTCATCACATCATATTCTTGGACTTGGCACTTTAAGCCCTTGGAATCAATATGTGATATGTGTATATAACTCTATATATATATATATATCTCTGTGCGTGGATTGAAGAAACACCCCACAGGAAACCAAGGTTTTGCCGGGGTTTTACTGTTAACCACAAGGGTTTCCCATGGTTTTCCTGCAGAAATTTTCCGACGCCTCGAGGCGTGTGTCTTCAGCCTCTGTGGAATCTGGGCGCATACCACGGCACAGAACGATCGGCTGCAATCCTCCATCCAGGTGCCGGGAAATCAATGAAATGGATTGAAATGGAGGTTTGATAGCTGGATATAGAGAAATCCAATATAAATATGTTTGTTTTTTTAATTAGAAGATTTTCCAGCAAGCCGTGTTCGATTTCTGAGAGTCTCTATGATCATCCGCATGGTGGAAGGTCTTCCGCATCTCCTGGATGTCACCCTACCCCAGTGACCCTCTGGTAATCAACGGTGGCAAAAGGTGGCAATGGACAATCGGATTATCCCCTATAAATGGAGGTTGAAATGGGAAAATCATCTATAAATGGGGGGCTTTCCACTTTTTTGTTATCTCTGTTGGGTGAAGATGGTCCCGGAGTCCCAATTTCTGGAGGAACTAGATCTCCGAATGCTGGTGGACAAGCAGCACGTGGAGACGGGTGCATCACGCTTTACGGTCTACTGTGCCTGGGCGGTCTCAAAGTGGGTAGCGTGGATTCATTCATTCCAATTATCAGAAGCAATGGTATTTTTTCCCGACCAATTATCAGGATTGCTCATTTCCCACATTTTCGAAAGTATTTGTGTTCATATTTTTCAATGGTATCTCTTTCCAACCCGCACCCTCTAGATTGTAGGATATCATTGGCATGGCATGGGCCGGCCTTGTTCTAAACCTTCCCCATTAATTATCCCCTGAGATTGTTGGCGTTGGCCTCGCTTCTTGCCCATAACTTGAAGTGTTTCAGCCAGTTTCAGCCAATTTATTCTTCCGTGGTAGGCATGTTTATTCCCATTTGTTCGGATTTGATCTCAGCTTCTGCTTGAATCACCATTCTTGCCACCAAAGTCACCACTTTAGCTGCTCATGTCACAATGTAACCAGCTGAAATCACCATTGGCCACATGATCGTAATGGCACTTTGTGACAATATGTGGATGTGTGGGTTTGCCATGGTTTGCCGTTTGCCCCTTCCGTGATGGCAGTTTGTGCAGACTTCCCCGCAGTTTCACTAGAGCCAAACAAGTGGGAGTGAAATTCATTCTTGCAGCAGGCAGGTGAGCCCATTTGATCAAGATATTATACAATATCATACATAGGTAGTTTATGGAGTGTTTATGGTAGTTTATATAGTGCTTCAACATCTTTTCTAAACCCTTTAAAAATATCAAAAATGGGGATATGTGCTAAGCAGATACAAAAAATGGCACTGTGTCTAAGAATGCCTAAGACTGGCCATGTGTACCCTCCGGTAGTCAACCATGGCTTGCTGGAAAATATCCTATCTAATTATAGATTATTTAAAAGCTCCATATATCCTCCAATTTATAGTGGATTTCCCTATATTTTCCCATTAACATCTCTGTTCCACCGAAGGCATTCAGAACCTCATCAGCCAACGGAGCACCTCTAGCGGGCAGCTGCAACGGCTGGTAGGCGCGTGTAAACCTCAAGCTTTCAAGGTGATAATCACTGGGCACCCCATTTTAAGATCACATCCCAATGTGTGAATGTGTATGTCAATGGATTGGTTCAAGGGAAAATCTACAGGAAACCATAGATTTTCCCATTAAATATGAGGTTTTCCTGTAAAAATTTCCTTAAGCAAATCCATTGAGTATGAAGCTTAAAATCACCATGGTCCAATGGTAAGACATGACCCTAGGACATCAATGGCATGAGAGGTACCTGAGGTCTGACAGGTACCTCCAACTTAGGGCATCTGAAATTTCCACCGTCAAGGTAGACATTACTTGGGGGATATTCTGTCCCAGACGATATGATTACCAGTATCTTGAAGTACATCCCGGGGTTTATTTGTGTTTGAATCATTTACTTGGTGGGGTTGCACACCACTCTTGGCTACTCCAGGATATGCACTTCGAACGCATTTTTCAATCACTCTTGTATCTTGGAGTGCCAAGCACAACAGTGGCCGTCTTCAGAAATCTGGAAAATTGATTTTGAGTGGAAACTCATCTTCCCAAGATCTCCAAGTTTATTTTGTTTGCGGTGCAGGCAAGCTTTGGGAGATGGCGATGGGCAAAGTTCATTGGCTGGAAGAGGAGGCAGACCCTTGGAGATTATATAAGCTAGGGCCAAGAAAGGGGACCTGTTACCCGATGAACATTTTTTGATCAGAATTTCCAAGTTTGGCTGCAGCTTCTTGAACAATGGCTGTCCATGGCTGTCCAAATTGTCCAAGAGACCTCCTGTCACGGGACGCCTTTCGAGTCTCTCAATCCGTGGGGTCCTGACTCCGCGCCAGGTGTTGCAAGCCCTGGAATCATGTTGTCACGGCTCCGACACCTCGCGCCTTGGAAAAAATCCGGCGCCAGGACACTGCAGGATCTTCCAGTTTTGGGTTGCCATTGATACTGGCATATCTAATGTATATATATATTATAGCATTATATAATTACATAGTTATATTATGTTATATTTATACCTATAGATGATTACTATAGATATATCTGAATAAATCTGTATGTGCAGATATTTATATGTAAATATCAAATACTGAGATGTCGATGGAGAGAGAGAGAGAGAGAGAGAAATACAAAAAAGCAGAGGGGGATCTCAAGTGCCGGTAGCTAAAGTGCTTATGTGAAGCTTGCGTTTCACTTTTCGTGGGGCTCTCCAGGCATCCCCCAGATGACTTGCTCTACGTCTTGAACTGCTCCGAGGACAGAGTTGTACTTTTTTGGCATCCCCATTTTGGTTGAATTCTATGGCAATATTTGACTTGTTTCACACGTATCTACTAAATCTATCCATTTAAATTTTGGATTTAAAGATAGTGATCCCATTGCATCATATTCTTCAATAGACTTGGATGATGGTAATATTTACGGCTTTTCAACATGTTGAACCCCCTAAAGGTAGAGACGAAACCACAGGGAAAAAGGAGTGCTATTTTGGAACATGGGATATACCCCACATCCCCAAACGATCCCAAGTTTTTTCATGGGAACAGGATGATCAACCAACGGACACCGACCCTCCGACCGATTCACAGGTCGACTTGCCTCAGTTCTTGGCCTTGACGAGTCTGGGAACCCAGCGGAGTTTGGGGCAACTGCCTGAAATATCCTGAAGTTCAGTTTGCTTTGGAAATCTTTTGAATCTACTGTGTGAACTTATCCATACTTATCGTCATCCAATCCTGAACATGGCCCAAATGCGTGAAAATCTAGAGGAAGCTGGTCGGTTTTGCTGTGAAATATGGGTAGATTTCGGACAGACTTTTCCATCATTCAATTCCCATCACTGATTTGTGTGCCCCTAAGGCTGTCACAGGACACCAAGCAGATGTATACAGTATACTTACTACAAAAATGTATGTATACTCTTCCATGTACATTCACATGTCTCTATTTGTTTTCAGTTGTGTTCACATGCAATCATATACATCCATATGCTGTAGCCTTTTTCTTCTAATCCTGATATATACATATATATATATATACATATATATATAGAGATATACCTACATAAATGTAATATATGTATACATGATATGTACCCTATGGGCCCACAGTGTGTGTGTGTGTGACCCAGACAGAAAATTGGACCATCTGAGGCAGCGATCAGGTGATCCACTTGATTCGGCGCCACGTGCGGCACATGGACACCGTGACCAAGACACGGCTGGTCGATGCGCTGCAACGGCAGCATGACTTCTATGTGAACCGGCTCCAACAAGAGTTGGTGGTGGAACTGTTAGAGAGCACCACAGGAGACGAGCTACGGATGATGCTGGGCGCGGATTGGTGTTGATTTAGATGTTGGTGTTGCTGTTGGTGTTGTTGTTGTTGTTGTTGTTGT
>Ga0126342_10021297_pt1 | contig 10819 bp, 7 predicted proteins | sample Cyp1metagenome_FD_92528 | JGI IMG/M metagenome (GOLD analysis project Ga0126342, IMG submission 92528) | Coral microbial communities from Lord Howe Island, Old Settlement Bay, Australia - Cyphastrea 1 metagenome | ecosystem: Host-associated > Invertebrates > Cnidaria > Coral ... | reverse complement strand
TGTGCCAGAAAAGTCATACGTCATACGCCCTGAGGTGTAAATGTCACTCCTCCAGCTGTGCCACCTCGCCAAAGCTGTAGTTGTTAGGTCTCTCCCAGACCAAGGGGCTGGGAAGAGTCAGATTCACAGTGATTCTGCAGACATTTTGCCTGAAAAGGCGCCTGAACCCATGAGTTATAATTCAAGATAATACTTTCAGTCCAAATGGTGGATGAACATCTCAGTGAGAACCATGCCAGACATTGCCCAAAAATTTCGCAGTGCTCATTGGGCTTCAAAAATCAACCCCTGCCATTTCTGAAGTTAATCTACCGGTTCCACTTGTTCCTTAAACCATCTGAACCCAAACAAACCTCGTGATTTGGCCATTTTGCACAGAGCTAGGTGCATCCGCAGCATTGGCTGTCCAATCGTGTGACGGGTCGGTGTCGAGTCGCAGTTCAGTTGCTTCTCAGAGTGTCTTGGCAAACTCCAAGCTGTTGAGCTTTGGGATCGGTTTTCTTAAGCTTTGAACATCGGACGGTGTAATTTGACCTCTGAAGATAAAATTGTACACGACAAAATGATATAGTATATAATTATAACATGAACTTAACTTACAGGCAAAATATGACAAAATCATGCACAATAGGCACATTACCTGGCGCTTTGGTGCAGAGTTGCAGCCTGTTTGCCGAGAACACGATGTTGAGCTGAGCCCGATCATCCTTGAACTTGCAAGTCATGACGTTTGGAATCTGTGAGTCCCCAAAAGGCAGTGTTCTTGTTCTTGTTAAATTGCTGTTTTGGGCGTGTTTAGGTGTGAAAATCATGCGTTTTGCTGTCCTGTCCATCAAAAAACCCTCCTCAACTCCTCAACTCATGCCCATGTCAGGTCCATTTTCATCCATTTGGTAAAAGGAAACCACCACAGCTGTGATTCCCAAAATCTATGGAGCTAAAATGTCACCTTTAAACGAAACCTACCCCTTGCTGCATTGCTTCCATTTTCGTATTGCAAAACCTGATCAGGATGTTTGTGAATCTGAAGCTGAATGATGATGAAAAAGAGTTCAACTAAGCCACAGATTGGGCCCAGTTGTTTTTCAAATCTGAAGTAAGCCGTAAACCCTCCATTTTTTCTGCAACCAACATGTTTTTTCCCCACCAAAATCACATGGAAATCATGGAAGTTCCTGATACTCCGTCCCGCTGAGGATGTCCGAAAAAGAGCTCACCAAGGGCGCCAAGAGGATCCTGGACGATACAGAAGAGTCCGGGACCTGGAGATGGGGTGACTTCACCATATTTCACCATATTTCACATATTTCACTATTAAGTGCCACACATCTAGAGATTTCACATCAAACATGGGGGAATTCACCATGAAGAATGGGTTTCGACACTTGTAGTTGATAGTTGGGACTTCAGTCGAGCTTAGTATTTCTTCCCAATGGATGGTTCAACTAGTTGGGTTGAAAGCAGCCACAAACTCAACAAGTTTTAGCAGCGGACACGGGGGTTGGACCAGCCAAGATGGGGATACTTCGTGATGCTAAGAATTGGGAACAACACCTTGAAGAATTTGGCTTTAAGCAGCTGAAGACTCTTATGATCATTGTATGAATTGGGAGCTAGGGATGTGGGTGTCACTAGGTGTTTTAGCTACGGCCACATGACCACACTGATTAGTAGGGGCTGATTAAATGCGACCTGCATCAACCATCAACAGCCACCCAGAGCCAGAATCTTTCATGGTATTCAGGATCTAATTCTGACTACCAACCATTTCATCATCATGTCAGTGATCTGAATAGCTGACAATGCCAGGAACACTTGCGGCTTCGCATCCTTCTTCATTTTGGATCAAGATGGTCCTGCCGGCCAGTTGAGACCGCCATTTAAATATATTTAGCGAAGAATTGCTCAGATGTTTACTGCTGTAACCCGTGAATCTGAAGCCATCATTTGCAAGCTTTGTTTAAACCCAAGATATACCTTCAGATATCATTTTCATACCTTCATACCTTCAGTAATTCATCATCATTTCTCAGGCGGGACACCCCACTGCGATCTAAGTCCCATGGCCGCTCCCGCAGGCTATGGCAAGAAGACCAAGGGATCCAATGTGGAGGTCGTTGGCTCTGTCCCTGCCATGCCAAATTTAGCTCTTCCAACAGCAAAGGTAAACCAGCGGAAAACTCTGGTTCATGTGACTTGAGCTTCTTTGAATATATAGATATGATTTATAATTAGTCTACCCCCCAAATCCTATGGTTTATCATCATCATGCGTCCTATTCAACGGCCATGCCATATGATTATGATATAATCCCCATTTTCAGATACACCCGACTTCTCCCTGAAAAACTTCTCTGCGGAAACGAAAAAAAAGCCAGGTGCCCTGGCATTTGGTGAGCTCCGAAGGTTGGACGGCATGGACGGCATCACGGTGTGGTGGACGTTCCACCAGGACGCCATTGAACCCATTTGGTTGACGTCAAACATATCCATAAAACGATTAGAAATGTCAATGGGCATCTTGAAGGTGTAGGTTTTATCAAACCGTTTCTTGTGGAGATCCTAGACGTGATTGATTCCGGGATTGCCTTGTGTAATCTACCTGGAAAGTTCGAATTGAAGGCGATATTGTTTTGCCAAAGCTTAGTTTATAATCGGTCGGACAGTGCCGAGCTAACGTTGAGCGTGCTTTAATCCGTAGTCTTGTGGCGGTACTAGTCCCATTTCGTTGGGCACATCTCGTTCACTGTGCCCCTTGGGCCTAGCTTGTCGACGAGGCGATGAGATTGTCATGCAGGCCGTGGACATGTCCGGGGATCAATGGAGCATGAGTTGAGCGAAATGTGGTGAGATCGAAGCTAAAATGTAGCGAATTTTGTGTGGGGATTGCGCAAAGTATTGTACAGTGGTCCTTACATCTCTCCACAGTTTGGGTAGCTTTGCGCATCACCAAGATCTGCATTCCGGGAACTCAAAGCATTCCAGGCTGAGTTGCCGGCGAATCCGATCTTCTACCTTCAGGCCTGGATTACTTGGCGTGATAACTCTGTGGCTTTCAGGTGGTTTTCTCTCCGATTTTCAGGTGTTCTTTTGTTGATAATATAACCAACAATAAATGAGGATGTAACCTATGCAACTGGCTGGCGGCTTTAAATTTGTTTTGCAATGGATGACGGTCCCAAATGATTCGTATTTGTGGGATAGGTGGCTCAACAGCCCACCATGCATTTTGTGTTGACGTTCTTTTGAGGGAAAACGCTAACCAAAAAAAAGCGGACACATAATGCCAGGAACAGCGGAACAGCCTATGTTCTTTTGTGGTCAAGATTCCACGAATTGTTTTGATACTAATAAAATGAATGCTGGAAAACCATCACGTTTATCAAAACCAGTGGGTCCATGGGGATGATACACCAGGAACCCCTGTGGTGCGATGGACTAGTTTCAGGGAAACCTAGGACCTAGGAGGCCTGTACCCCCACAGAAGTGATTTTTGAGTCCCAGTTTCCACCCATCCATATCACTATAAGCCAACAACTCCACCAGAGTCACAGGTGTCGAATGAGGAGGGCAACTACTTCTGGAGTCCTGGTGCTCAGAGTTCCTTTGCTTCTGGAACTTATGAAATGCCCGCAAGTCGTAGCCTCCCAATTTCACTGGGTTGTGGAGTGCATAGTTTGCCTAAAATTGGAATGGCTGATTTTGTTCGGGAAAGATGTAGGCTAGGCTATATCCATACATATCCATACCATCCGTAAATTTTCAGGCCAGGCACTCTATGTCCACAATTTCACCTCAAACGAATGGTGAATTTGAGCCATCCCAAAGTTTTGGATCCCAGATTCATCCGGCAAACTCCTTTGATTTCTTTGGATACCCTTTGGCAATTTAAGAGAGCCACGAAAGATCACCTATTCAGTTCGATGAGAATCCCATTCAAGTCGTCATTTTCATGTTTTTGTCCAAATATTCGTTAAAAGTTGTGTATATATGTATCCATTTATCCATTTATCCACTAAAAGTTGGGCTGATTCCGCAACAGTTTCCCTTCTATCCATGACAAGTTTAGATTTCCATGGATTTTCCTATATATCCATCTAACAAATTGCAAGGCGGTGCCCGAAAGTGATTAAGTCTGTTTATGATTCGGTACACGTTTGGGTCTATGGGGGGATAGTGTTTATTAATTGTCCAGTTATGTACATTAGATAAACTATGATTATATCTATAGTTATATCTATAGATGTATCATATCTATCTACTGATATAAACCATATATCCATGTGTATTTCTGTATTTCTATAACTTGGGAGACTTGGGAGCAACACATTGTACTCTAAAGAGCAACATCCGAACATCCAAGATATCCCAAGGCCAGTGGTGGCTGGCCGACTCCAAGCGCTCCAAGACCAATGCCATTTGTGACTCGATCCCCAAGGCGCGATGGGCGCGGGGTTTCGGCTGATGGCTGGTGACTGAACCGTTTCGGTTTAATGGTGGTCTTAGGCTGGTTTAATGGACAAATGATGGGGATATCATGGGAGAAGTCACAATTGAATAATTGAATAATTGGTGATTTAACCATGTTTAATTGGATGTAATGGGATATTATAACTCGATCAAAAACCATTAGACATGGAGAATTTATTGATTGTTGAGACATGTTGGTTGGGAATTAAGATAGAGGAATTTGGGTGGTAACATCCCCGGACAATCCTTTTTGGAAGCTGGACTGTAGCGCTGGTGATGTGTCTTGTTGGCACTGACCGGTGTTTCGATCAAGAAAATTTGAAATTATACCCACAAAAGAAGGTGGTTCTAGGGAAACCAACGAGTGACTGGGATTTTGATCAGAACAACTAGAAATTTGTTTTGCACCCAAAAAAGGTGGTAAAAAGGTGGTCAAAAAAAAAAAAAATGAGATTTCACATGGAAACTTAGGTTTTGTCCCAAAAAATCATGTTGTCGTAACAAAGTTCCATCCTTCAAGCTTCAAGAATTTGCGAACCAGCGTTCAAAGGGATGATATACCCTAAACTATGTCCAACACATATAGTATGAACTTTGAGCAAAGCCATGATGAAATGTCTAGTGAATAGGTAATTAAATAAGTGGTCGATCCGTTTTAAAAATCTAAACGATTAAGTGGGAACCAGAGACAAATGGGTCGCATTATTCAATGGGTTTTGCTGGTGAAGCGGCGACCTATTTGCTCCAGGATTGCCGTTTGATTCACAAGGCCCTGGACGGCGACAAGGTGGAGTTCACGTGTGAGGCGAGGATCTAGGATTTTGTTTGCCGAGATCGCAAGAAAATGAAAGAACAACATGCAGAAAGGTGTATCTCAGCAAGATGATACGGTAAAACATGAGAGGTTGCGAATTGAGGTTTATGATTTGGCTGCAGAACATTGAGGTGTTACAGGTACGCTACCTATCAAGTTTGGGTTCATAGGGATGGCAAGCCAAATCATCCAACCCAAAATCTACCCCTGTTGGACGCAGTGTTGAATATTAGTGATTTACATGATCAAAATCTATTTTTTGAAGTCAGTCAAGAGAGCCAACTCCTGTCAATGGGTTATGGTTGGTCATCAACGTCTGCAAGTGAAACAAGACTGCAAATCTTCCTGTGAGTTGGTTCAGATATCTTCAGACGGATTGACTCTTCAAAAATCCCATCATGAATCATGTATGGAATCTATGGAAAAAAAACATCTAAGACTTACCCTCTGGTAATTTAACATAGCTATTGAACATGGCCATTGAAATAGTGAGTTTTCCCATTAAAAATGGTGATTTTCCATAGTTTTTTGTATGTTTACCAGGGTGTACCTATGACCTAAAGATGGTACCAACAACCTGAAGCATCGCAGCGCAGCATGCAGAGCGGCTTCGAACCGCTCCCCCGAACTCCCGAGCTCCGCGTGTCGCGCGTGGGCCACCGGGATGTGAAACTGCCGTTGCTGCTGGATGAAGCCGTGGAAGCGTTGATGCACTCGGGAGGCAGGAAACTGGGAAACTGGGAAAGGAAGCTGTGGTTAAAAATTGCAAAAGAGGGCTGGGTTGGATGATTTTACTTTTGAAGTTTGGGTTTGCAGAGGTTTGTTTTTGGTGGGTAAAGCCTTGGCGAACATCACTGGAAACTCATCAGTTGTGTGCCTGGAATCGTGGGTCCGCCCTGTCGGTTCCGGGGAACACATCACATCATGATGTGATTTCACGTCCGTTGCGAGAAATTGAGTGGAAATTGGCCATCAATTTCAAGAACTCCAAACAACAAAAGTATCACACATAGCAACTCATGTATTATGGTCATGTAGGTTCCAGTTTCAAATATCAGAAAACATCCCAATATTTCCACTAGTCACTAGTCCACCAAATCTCATTGATTTCGATGTTTCCTGCATTTCCCCATCCATTCCCAGGCTCCGGTGCGGTCTACGTGGACGGCTCCCTGGGCCACGGCGGCCACAGCGCAGAGATCCTGCGGCGCTTGGATCACCGGGGGCGGCTGCTGGCCTTCGACGTGGCGTCGCATGTTGGGACGAGGATGGCGGAGGATGAGAGGATGGAATTTTTCCCGGGAAAATGTCAGGAATCTTGGGATTGAAATGATTGAAGTGATTGAAATAATTGGAGATGTAGTGATTGGCTATATTGTTTGGTTATCTTATCTTGGTGGAAGATGATGATAGTTGATTTGATTGATTTGGATGATTGACTGGTTGGTTGATTGGTTGATGTTGTGATTTGTGATGGTGGATGTGACCGATCTGTAGTCGTATCTTCTGGCGGCTGACAGATAGTGTTTTCTTCGTAGCTCGGTGGCTGATCAGTAAGTGGCTTGTCCCCCCATCTTTTCGTGGGACAACTGGATTTGGAATATCGGAATACTTACAAGCTAGGGATAGCTGGGGCTACTTAATAGCCACTTGCAGACTTGCAACATCCATTTCATGGAAGACATGCCAATTCCTTTTGAAATGCAATGGCCCATCTTGCGATCTCGCATAGGTTGTTTATACACCATCAGAATGATCACTCAAACTCGAATTCTCACTCATTGCTTGGACGCTGGCTGGAGGGATTACAAGCCTTGTGAAAAGTCAGGAAATGAGAGATGTGCTTCGTGCAAAAGGGCTTGTTCCTGCTGGAGTTTTACTGGATTTGGGCGTGCAGATGACAGCTGCAGAGGACCGACAACGGTCCAAAAATCAGGTGGACGGAGAGAATTGCCCAAGTCGTAAGGATGGACCTCCTTCTACTTTAGGATCTTTAAGCAATACTTCAGTCCCCCCATATATCCCCATATAAAACACCCTTCTAACCAGTCCCAAATAGGGGGAAGGAATTCTCTGCCAACCTGGAGGAGAAAGAGCGTGGGCTGTCCTATTACGAAGCAGCGCCACTGGATGGACGATTGGATCGTTCCAAGAGCATCCCTGCCAGTCTGTGGCTGCAGCAAGTGCCTCGGCCTTCAGTAGCTGCAGTCTGTTGTGAAATCTATCCCTGGATGAATCCCAATCGACAGATGACAGGAACTCGGCTGTTCCCGAAATTGCTGCCGCAAAACAAAAACAAGGTTTCCCTGCTTGTAAATGCTGTGATAACGGACTAAGAAACTGCTAGATACGTGAGGTTTTTTATACCACCAGTTTGGCCCAAAACACTTTTGTCATTTTTTTACAAGTCAATTTCTTACGAATGAGATGCAGCAAAATGTGGAAGGGACCTCAGATATACTGATATACTGTATGATATACTCTTGGTTTCCGCCTATGATCAGCAATTGGCATTCATGAAGGCCCAAAATATTACCATTGGCTCTATTGTGGTTCTATAAAGGTAGATAGCAGCTTAAACTTGTCCTGCAGTCAAACTTCGACCGACTCACTATGGGTTTCCCTTTAACATCACCAGTTTTGGATGGTTTTGGAATCATTATGTGGGTTTCTGCCAGTCTTGGTTTCTCCATGTTTCCAAACATCAAGCACAAAAATATACCATTAGTTTACACAATCAACAAAATTGTGTCACACTTGAAAATCAATTTGTATTATTGGAATCCACAAACTATTGGCTTAATTCAACATTCATCAACATTAGTCAACATAGTCAACTTTAACCAACATTAGTCAAGATTAATCAACATTAGTCAACATTGATGATTTTGCTTAAAAATCAACTTCACATTTTGGAGATGACCTGTTGTGTTGCTTTGTCTTGTTTTGTTTATCTTGAACGATTTGATTATACCCCAAGCCGCTGCAAAATTTGGGCATAAACTGTCTAGGTTTCCCAGTTGAAATTCAATAATTGTCATTGGCTCACCATGAACCACCATTAATCAACACTAATCGCCATTTACCAATCATAAATCAGCACTAATTGCCATTTACCAACCATAAAATGGTCACCATCAAATGGTCACCATTTTGGTCACCATGTGGTCACCATAGGTCAGCGCCGCGGAGCTGGCCTCCGTGCTGCAGGATGGCGAGGGCTGGACGTCGCCGTTGCTGGCGCATCGCTTGGCGGAGGCGATTCTGCATCGACAGGCGAAGTGACTTGGTGAAAAGATGGCGTGGAGTATGTTGTTTGATTGATGTTTATTGTTGTTTTATTGTTGTCTTATTGGTTTACTGCTTTGTTGTTGATTTTTATGAAATTGTATTCATTTTTGTTGTTGATGTTCTATTCATTTGTATTTCATTTGTATGGTCTTTGTCGTTTTTTGCTTGAGTTGGATGATGTTGTTTTTCGTATATCATATATTTTTTGGATAGTGTTCCTATTTTGCTTGGAATTGTAGTATATGTCTTACTATTTTCTATTTGTTGTCTTTTTTTGGCGTACAGTAAATTGATATTAGATGATGGTGTCGAGGCTCTCTTTGTTATCTCAATTATTGGTAGCACTTGGGTATATTCTTGCATGATTTGTTTTTATCCTAATTCCACTTGCAATGGACAACTGAACAATATGGGTTGGATTATATTTTCCCAACCGGGAGTAAGGATGTGAAGATGTAAGGATGGTTGGTGTTCAAAGCCGCCATCCCCATCACTGAGGCTGGGCCCCTATCGTTCGACGCTGGAGTTGGCGGAGGTGATTTGCAGCGTCAAGGGCAGCGATGATCGGGGCTTCCATCCTGCGAAACAGGCGTTTCAAGCCATGAGGAGGTTTCTGAACCAGGACACGTCGGACACGTCGGACTGCCGCAGTGGCAGAATGAGATCTCCGAAAAGACAAGGAATAGGAATGAATAGGAGGTATTCCTAATAGTTTGGAATGAGATATGTGATAATATGGTATGTCCTAATACTTCTTTAAGATTTCATTCAGATAGTTCGAGTATGTTCGAGGTCTTTGTTTCTTCTGAATGAATGGAGTTTGAATCGTAAAGAAACTGTCGGAGATATTTGTTTTCAACAATGACTGGGTCTGAAATTTGAGCAACTTATGCTTCTTGAAAAACATAGCAATAGGCTGCATTTCGAACTTGATTGAACATCAACATCACACAACACACAAAGTGGTCTTGTGGATTCCGTTGTAGGTGTTTGATTCCTTGGGAAAGTGTTTCTAGCCGATTCCCATCCAGCTCCATTGAAAAGAGAATACATGGGCTGTAAGACTCACTGGCCAGCTGTAGGAAATTATTTGTTTGTCACCAAAATGTCATGGATCCCATCGGATGACGTGGATCAGGAGATTGGAGAGCTTGAAGAAGCCATGGAAAGCGCACTCTCTTCGTTGGCCGCTTGGGTTTTGAGCGAAGCAATTGTGTGGCCTCTTGATTGGTGGTTGATAATCACGATGGAATTACCGAGATTGGGAATGTATAAGATCAGGGATAGTTTGATCCATGCGATGCCTTGCTTCCTTTGACTGGGAAACTTCATGAAATGACTGTAGGGGACCCGAAAGGGATGCGCCCAGGAAATTTTACGGTGTGGACCCCAAAACGGCTAAGAGATCATGTTCTCTAATGTTTTATTGAGGTCCATGTTGGTTTGAACACCAAGGAAAATGGTGGCAGATTGATTGTCATCACAACGTGTCGCAAGGAGGCGGGGGGATCTCTTGGGCTGTTTGATGCGAGTAAGTTTTCCTCGTGGCGTGGTGCACCTCTATTGCCACCTCACCCAACCATTGGATCCCCAGTGTTGCCATGATTTCCAATCCATGTCGAGGAGTTCATCCCATCTTCACTCCAATATCTCTCTCATGTTTCGCTACATCATTTTCCAATTCGCATTCAACATCTTTTCTTGCGGGATAAACTATATCATACATCATATACATTCATATTACATACTATATCAATCTAATTATATCATACATCATATTACATCATCTTACTATAACCTCCCCACTTTTCCCCAAATTTCCACCGTTTTTTGGGCGCTTCCACTGCTTCCCACCATCCCCAGACCATCCCCAGAGATCCCCAGAGGCCTCGGCGGTGAAGCGCTTCCTGCGGCACCACGAGGCCCCGGACCTGCGCTTCGCGGAGTTCGTGATGCCGCAGCGGATGGTGGAGCTGTTTCCACTGGCCGGGACCACCCTGGGCTACAGCGCCTTGGCGATGGATGAACTCAATCTCGGGATAATGTATATTTATGTATATTTGATATAGACCTTAGATAAGATACCCTACAAACCCGAAAGACCAGTTCAACCTGTCCACATTGGTTAAGAACAAGTTTAACTTGATCATTTGAAATTGCGCTCTCCGATCACATTTCTAAATCCTTCTAACCACTTGCTGTCAACACTTCAGCAACATCACTGTTTTAAATCTATCTTGAGAGA
>Ga0126342_10021296_pt1 | contig 10819 bp, 7 predicted proteins | sample Cyp1metagenome_FD_92528 | JGI IMG/M metagenome (GOLD analysis project Ga0126342, IMG submission 92528) | Coral microbial communities from Lord Howe Island, Old Settlement Bay, Australia - Cyphastrea 1 metagenome | ecosystem: Host-associated > Invertebrates > Cnidaria > Coral ... | reverse complement strand
GTGTGGCAAAATGGATTGCCACAAGGATTGCCACGAAATCTTCAACGAAAGCTTTAACGAACTCTCAACGACCGACTGACGTTATACCATTCCTATTGCAAATCATGAGCAGCACCAACACAACCTATGTAATTACTACATGTAATTACCCCTATTTTCGCAAGATGTGACTCTACTTATCTTTTCGCGCGGGTTGCCATAGAGGCTTTTTTGTTTTGCATCCTCAGCCGCAATCATCCCATTTCTAGAGATATACCATGGTATACCCTCATGTCATACACCTCAAACTTGGGACGCTAAACTTTGTGGGATGTTGGGTTTACATTAGTTGGAAAATAAAAAGGACAACACCACTGGATTTCATTACTTCCATGGAGCTTGTTTTTTTTGTTTTTTTGTTCCATTGTTTGTTGTTTTGCACCAAACATTTCCGAGAGGCATGTCCACCTGTCCAATGAACATCAGTGTTTTTTTCCATGTTTCAGACAGGTTTGTTTCTGAACAACCTCCAAGTTGGATGCAAAAAACACATTCGCTCTTGAGGGCTCCTTTTTTGGCAAATGACAAGGTGGTAGCCTCCAATGAGTAAAGCCGCCGCCCAATCTACCCGACATTGGTGGGATTAAACATGATTTAAATCATCCCCGAAGGTCTACTACTTGGAGGATCATTCCACGGCTCGTGGTTCAGAACCAGAGTTTTTTTTATCCATAGATGGGATAAGCTACACTTGGGACTTACGATCACTAGGATTATTATTATTAACCACTTATAACCACTTACTAAGTGGGATCCTCCAAGTATAGCATCTTGTTTCACCCAACTCATCGGCCCTTTCGGCTCTGTTGACTGCCCAAAACGTGGTCCAGGCGATGGCTTGCGGCTGCTGAAAACCAAGTGGCCTCAAGCGGATGCGCTGCATGCGCTCAGCCTACCTTCTGAGGCTCGACCCTGCGGCGTTCTTTTTTTTCGTCTCGACCAATCTGATTGGGAAAACACCCCCAAGATTCCATGGTTTATCATGGTTATCCTCTGGTAAACTAACATAGCTATTGAAAATGGCAATTTATAGTGAGTTTTCCCATTAAAAATTGTGATTTTCCATTGTTATGTTAGTTTACCAGAGGGTAAACCGTTTTTCAACCATCATTTTCACTATAGAAATTTCCACGGTTCAAAGACAACACCCTCATTTTCACCATAGAAATTTCTGTTGACTTTCGCCATTTTCAGACACAAGGTTAAAATTGTTTCCACCCAAGCGACTTGGTGCCGTTGGACGACTGTTGGCCAATGAGTTCGGCGGCTGGTGGTGAACCTATACTTAAAACTGGAAACTATGGAAAATATGGAAACTGGAAAATCTGGAAAACGGATACAGAATGGGGCCCCCAAGATAGCTAAGTTGGTTTATAAATGGCTTAACTATGGTTCATGGTAGATATAACTATAGATAACACTATGGTTAATGAGGTTTATAAACCAACTTATAACTGGGGGGCACCATCCTGTAACATGGAGAAGTGAATGGAATTAGATTCATCTTACAATTATAATCGATAGCTGGATGCCTCCATTGTACCCCCCCTCTGTTAATACATACATCATTTCCACCTATGGGATACATCATCATGTTATCATCCTATCACCATTTGTATTCACCAATGGGAATACATGGGTGAATTATCCCATCAGTGAATAATGTATACCCTCTGGTAATTTGTTGCATTGCTATGGAAGCCATGGCCCTAATCGAAATAGATGTTTACCTATTAAAAATGGTGATTTTCCAGTTCGCTTTTTGTATGTTTACCTATGTTTACCAGGCCGGGTAATCCCACCATTTCCACCGGCAACCACCTACTCGATGGTCCATGATGGCCCGAACAGGATCATCCGTCGGACCATCTGCCTTTGCTGGCTGAGTTTGAACTGAGTGAGGATCGCGACGAAAAAGATGCATGGAAAAGGTGATGGGGCCCCGCTCAATGTCAAGAAACTGGGGTCCTTGTAAGGTTTTTTTTGTTCATGTATGGGGTATTTATCCCAAAATATTGCCGTTTGTTTTGGTGACTTATGAATACTTACGATAATTTATCCAGAAGGATACCAATTGAAAGCTGCAATTGTTTCAACATAACGTAATCACAAAAGAAAGCAGTTTGTTGCTTAAATTTCCATGAAAATTGATTTAAATTGGTTAACTGCCCATTTCTGTTGGTTAAATCCCAAATAAAAATTGTAAAATCTCAAATGTCCACTTCGTTTGAGTTGATTAACACCTCATTCTTGCTACTTAAATTGCCATTCAAGTTGGTTAAACCTGGCGTTTTTGGTGGCAAAATCGCGTAAGAACAACCCGGGTGAAAATCCAATTTCTGTTGCCGAAATAAGATATTTAATCCTGATCTTCATTGGTTATATGAGCCACTTGTTTTTCTTCACTAATTCCTATTCACTCCCCTTTTTTGCTGCCTTATATTGCTTAATATATATGAAATCCCTATGTTTGCTGCTTGCTTAAGCACCATTTTATCTCCCAGCTCTCGCTGAGACTCCTGTGGTAGTGCTCCTCATCGTTCAAGGCTGGCCTCGAATCGAGGCTCAGGCCTGGTTCACTTTGAGATACTTTGAGAGTGTAAGTTTGACGAAAAAGGGAATACTTCCGAAGAACATCATATTCTATTTACTCCAGGATATAATATATATATATATATATATATTATACACCAATACAAAGCAACACGAAGCTACAGACATGGAGAGAGTAGCCGTGGGCGATGAAGCTACATCCCTTGTGAATTTTAGGTCAGATCTATTAGAAGCACAGCCTGTCGCACTGATAGTGGGATATACTGCAGAATATAGATGGATCCCTTCATCTCTTCAGCGCATCCTTGTATGGACTCTGACATGGTTGGGATGTGTCTGGTGCTAGTTCCTGCTTTTGTGTGCCTGGATGGATGTCTGCAGGAGCCTTTAAACGTCCTTTCTTTGGAAACGGTGAAGCCCCCTTTTGGGGTCAGTAGCCGTGCGTGTCTCTGGAAGGTTCAACAACTCCTGCTACAGAATCAACTTCCATATTAGGGAGAACCAGGACTCCACTTGAAGGTGTGCATCTTTTGCGAGCGAGTTCGGCCTGAGCCGCCTTGCTTGCCATGGTGCATGCCGAAGGGTCCTTGTACACTTGAAAAGTCTTGACATGTCTTGACAGATTTTCAACGGTCTTGAAAGGTTTGTGCAAGGGTGTCTTGAACTGCTTGTCTTTGTTGATTATTCCTGTAGTTGCACGGATTTGTCTTAATGCCTTGCGATGAGTTTGAAGAATTGTCGCTTGTCAATGCTTGCAACTTGCAATGTAACATAATGTAGCTTTGTGTGCATGCCGTCAAGGATGACAGCAATCTTTAATCCATTTTCTGAAGCTTTGCGCCGGCCACAGATCACTGAAATGTGTGACCTGGTGTGTTCTGGGTGTATTGGCCGTTATGGTCAGTGGGCTTGGGACATCAGGGATCCTTTTGGTTGACTGGGGCAGTGGTTTCAAAGCACAAGACGTAACGTATCTGGCTGACTTCAACGGCACAAGTCGATAGAGTTCGAGACATGATTGGACATTGCTTGATACAGTTGATGCAAACGCTTTTTAATGCGCTTGCTCTCATCTCTTGAGCACATCCTTTTTCTCTGACATGGTTGGGATATGCTTGGTTCAATTTTGGGTTCCAGTTCCTGCTTTTGTGTGCCTGGATGGATGTCTGCAGGAGCCTTCAAACGTCCTTTCTTTGGAAACGGTGAAGCCCCCTTTTGGGGTCAGTAGCCGTGCGTGTCTCTGGAAGGTTCAACAACTCCTGCTACAGAATCAACTTCCGTATTAGGGAGAACCAGGACTCCACTTGAAGGTGTGCATCTTTTGCGAGCGAGTTCGGCCTGAGCTGCCTTGCTTGCCATGGTGCATGCCGAAGGGTCCTTGTACACTTGAAAAGTCTTGAAAGGTGTTCAAATTCATTTAAAGATCCTGAAGGTGTGATCTACTTGGTTTGTTTTCGTTGATTGTTGGAATGAGATGTGATGCTATGAGTTTGAAAAGTTACGTCGTGCCACTGTTTTTTGCACGCTGTCAAGGATGGCAGCAATCCCAAAATTGCTGAAGCTTTGCTCCGGCGATGGCGATGTTTTTGGGACAAGTTTTTAAAGTCAAAAGCGCATTACTGTACGTTGGTTTCAAAATTGAAGACCTGTTACGATATTCACCTAGTAAAATGATCATACGGTCATACGTATGTATAGATTAGATTTTAAAGATTGTATTCTATACCCCCAAGATCTTCCAAGAATATTGGGTTTGCAGTGGTTTGTCCATGAATGTGCCCAACAAACATTTTTTTTAACCGAAAGAATGGTGATAATTTGTTTGAATTGCGGCCTACTCCAGTTTCAGAGAAATCTCAAATATGGTTGCTTCAACATATCCCACATATGTGTTTTTTCGTTGGGAGGATGCTAAATTGGCTACTGTTTTTCCAGCCCTCAACGCCGCTTGATTTTGATATCAGGGTACTACCAATGGAATCCAATGGATTTATCCCATGTGATGAACCAGCAACTTACGGTCCTCATGAAGCACATCACGTATGGTTTCCCAACGTTTCCCCATTCAGACGTGCTTTTTGCAAGTTCAATATCCACTATCTATACAAGGGGTTGTTTGTTTTGGTTATGCTTGCAGGATCCTCTGATGAATCGTAACTGCTTAATAACCTTGGTGGCCGTATGTCCCTAAAGAGGCGTATACCATACACACATATTTTTTTCTGGATATACATGGATATAAATGGGTGAACTTGCTAGAATTATGAACCACTGAGCTTAGACCAAGGTCAATTAACTATCCCTTATATATGGTCATATATGGTCATAATATATATATATATATTGTATATACAATACATTGTATACAGTATATAGGATGTATAAATTTCCATGACCTCGGCTAGGCTTAGTGACTTGAGCAGGTCCCGGAGATTGCAGCGCTGCAGTTGGAACCCTCGTTGCTGCCGGCCATTTTGGGCTTCTTCACCTACACGGTGGGTAAGGTGAGCGGGTATGGAAAATGGATGAAAATGGCTGGAAATATGGGTGTAGGTCGAATAGATTTGGGTCTAGGGATTCAGCCAAGATTCAAATGGGGATGTAGTGGTAACTCTAGCAGAAAATAGGGCATTTCATTGATTTCATCTTCAAAAAAAATAGGGGGATATACTGATATATTGGGGGTCTGCTATGGCTCAAAAAAAAAGTGTAAGGGGATTTTGGATGATTCTGGTCCTGCCAAAAAGGGAGCCATCTCATAGACAACACGCCAAGCAGGCTCCTGTCGTAGCAGTCAGACAATTTAGAATGGATGACTTGCGAAGTGGCTTAAACTACAACGTGGGGCCCCCAAACGGTACTTAAGTTGGTTTATAATATTTCTCCCATAAGTATGATCTATGGTACTTATAACTATAGTTAATGTTGTTCATAAAGCAACTTATAACTGGGAGGCCCCACATTGTAGGATTTGGAACAGAATCCAACACATGGAAAATACCAACGCTTCGAAAAACCATGGTGGGTGAAGTCATTGAGCGCCTCGAAAATCTTTCGGGATCGAACATCGACGTTACGATGTTTCATCAGCGCTATACAGAACACATGGGTGTTGGGATGATCAATATTTTCATGGTACAATAGTTAACATATGTTAACATTACCCTCTGGTTATTTGACATAGCCATGGTATAGATGGCCCATAGAAATAGATGGTTCACCTATTAAAAATGGTGACTTTCCATGGCTATGTTAGATGGTAAGCATTATTATAATGAAAAAACATTATTATTTGATGATATACCTTCTCTCCATTTTTGTTGAGTGTAGTGACTTAGTATGACCTCTTCTTTTGGTACCGTCCGCGGACACCATGTCTGGCGGAAGGTGCTGGCGGGTGTGCTGAAATGAGAGCGCGGCTTCACTGATGCCGAGGTCAGATAGATGTGGGCCTCAGGAGCCACAGTTGGTTGGTACCAGTTTCGTCTTTTCATCTATTTGACCCATTAGACGATACCATATACCATATATTACTATTAATAATCAATACCCATTAGATCAGTATAGATCCAGAATAATGTGATTGTATGGGATTTACCCTCTGGTAATTTCTTACAGTTTGCTATTGAAGCCATGGCCCATAGAAATCGTTGATTTACCCATGAATAGCATGGTGATTGTCCAGTTCGCAAACTGTAAACGTTTACCAGAGGCTATTTATCATCCCAGACTTGGGATAGAATTGGGATGAATATGATGTTTGAGATATTTTGAACCACTGAAAATGTGAAAGCTAGAACGATTTGAAGCACCGCAAGTTTTGCCTGACAATTGAAGGGCGCATTCCAAACTCCAATGATTTATGATTTTCATATTTCAATTTTGTGGGTATACATGTTGACAATGGCACATGATCTTTTTCGGCGTTTTTTTTCCTCCCAAGTTGACACTCCAACGAGTGCATTCTCTTTAGCTTGGAAACTGCGGGAGGTTTTTCACACCAAGCATCAGAAATCCGCAGCCGCGGATATCACTGCAGTGCTTGGAAAAACATGTGCTGAATGGGACTACGGGTTCATTATGGTTCATTTGGAGGTTTCCTATGATTTGGGGTAGCCCCAAATCATCCCAAATTCGAGTGTTTTTTCGTATTTTTCAACCCATGGTGACTTGGGGATCCCCCATTTTCAGACACACACCTCCATTTTGGCTTTCCCCAAAGATGGCTCGATTGCGGACAGAACCAGCAAAACATGGTGAGGGGCCCCCACTTACCCTCTGGTAAACAAACATAACTATGGAAAATCATCATTTTTAACGGGAAAACTCACTATAAATTGCCATTTTCAATAGCTATGTTAAATTACCAGAGGGTAAACCAGGACAGAAATCTGGTGGTTGGATTCTCTCTAATCTTGACCCATCATTTGCTGTCAACTGTGTCCAAAAATCACCAGTCCCCGGGCTTCAACATTTGATGAATACCACGACTCCAGCATGGCAGAATCGTCCAGATTGGATACATGTACCTGATGGTATCTATTCTACATATGATTTGTATTTATAATATATATCGCTGAACTAATTGCAGCTGGGTGACTCATGATTCAGCGAGATTCGATGTCAAGCAAGATCCAATTGAAGCTTTCGACAAGAGCTTCGTCGCGGTTTAATGTAGTAATTTTGCTTGTTTTTTTGTGAGTAGTAAGTGGGTTCAAAAGGAATCGATATGTCTGAATAGATAAATAGCACTTATATCATATAACCACTGCACAATTTCATATAGTGTTATATGTGTCTTCTCCTGAGAGGAACTCATTTCTTACTAATTTCTGTAATCACTTCCATGGCTGGAAAATCAGCAATAGTAACCGATCGAAGTTTCCATTCAAATACTCAGCAATAGTTCGAGGATTTCCCAGCTACAATGTGAGGCCCCCGTTCGATAGCGTTCAGTTGGTGAACATAACTCCAATGTCACTATGGTTTATGGTATTTATATATATAACTATAATAACTATGGTTTATGGTATTTATAACTATAGATAACTATAGTTACTGGGGCTTTTGTTAACCAACGTTCACATCACTGGGGGGCCTCACTAATTGTAGCCATGTTACCATGTTGGGTTTCCTCCAACGACCTCGCTGCAACAAGCACCTTGCGTCAGTGTGTTGAATGTGTTCATTGCATGGGTGCCACGGATACATACATATAATGTATATTAAATAGAATTATATATGATAATAACACTAGTAATAAGATATGTATATATATATATAAATGTGAAGAAATAAAGTATTATTCATAATATGTTCATCAATGATCATCAATGTATATACTAGTATAGTAGATATATACATTATACACCTATCTGGATAACTTATAGCGACCTCACCGCGACCTCACTGCGTGACCGGCAGATGGGTGGTCTGGTGGCCTTATTTCGGATCGATTGCTTTACATTAGAACATCTATGGAATATACCCTCTGGTTATGACTAACAGTTCGCCATGGAAAATCACCATGCCCTATTAAGAACGGTAAACCATCTATTTCTATGGGCCATCATTTTCCATGGCAAACCGTTAGTCATAACCAGAGGGTAAATCAAATTACTGGAGGTATCCCATGTGATCCTCCATTATAGTATCTCACCCATGAATAAGCCATTATCAGTCCATAATTAAGTCACTGTCCATGGCTATGTTAAATAACCAGAGGGTAGTTATGGGTTTAAAGGGACAGTATGGGGAGCGGGATTTGTGAGGATTTACCCTCTGGTAAACATACAAAAGCTATGGTATAGATGGCCCAGTCGAAATAGTTGAGGACTACCCATTAATAGCATGGTGGATCTTTCCATAGTCTTGTAAACGTTTACCAGAGGGTAATTGGGATATAAATATAAAAATCCGTATAGATGGTATATATCCATAGAATAGATAGATGGAAGGAAAACACTATAGATCCACAAATCCGTATAGATATTTTAATTTACTGGAATATTATAAATATAGGTTATAATCTATATGGGGATCTATAATCTATGGGGATCTATTGGGATATAACCTATATATTTTCCATTCTCCCTATATTGCCAGAAAACACGGCTGGAACAAAAACCTTCTGGCAATTTTTTCACGTGGCTGGAAAACCCCCATAGATGGAGGGATCCGGGGGGTATACGATACCCTCTGGTTATGACTAACAGTTTGCTATGGAAAATACGATGGCCCTAATCGAAATAGATGGTGACTACCGTTCTTAATAGCATGGGTGGATTTTCCATGGCAAACTGCTAGTCATAACCAGAGGGTATATGAATGATATGACATCTGGTTGGTGGTTTGGAACATGAATGGTTTCTTTTCCCCAATAGTTGGGATGATGATCCAATCAGACGAACTCATATTTTTCAGGGGGGTTGAAACCACCAACCAGACATGATATTCCATAAGTTTATTGGGTTTAAGAGTAAGATGAGTCAAATACGTCAAATTTTTCACGGGACTCTGTTGTTATTGAAGCCACAGTCCGAAGATCTGCGCCATTTTTTTACCGGGAAGCTTGAACTTTCTTCAAGCCTTTTACCCCTGCCGTGCGCGTCGCGTCTCGCAACGCGCATCTGCAATGAAGATCGTGGGGGACTCGGTGGTCGTACGACCCGTAATGATTCGTGGTTACCGGAGTAGAACTGTGGAAACCAACTGGATGCTACCTTAGTCTATGTTATTACAAAATATATAATACCAAGCAGCTTAAAACATGTCGTGTGTTTGCAGTTTGCATGATATCTAAGATTGGCCATGACGGCTAGTAACTGACAACCCAGCAATGACATTAGCAATGACAATCAACGGACAATGGGGATATCAGCAGCAATGGACTTTTAGTCAATACGAAAGCAACCCAAAAGAGTGTGAGGGAAGTAATGCTTATATATATATATATAGTACAGTATGTGTATATATATATGAGCTATTTCTGATCCCATCGTGACTTGGGAAGCTTAGCTAGTGAATCAGGCTGACGGTGTGTTCGATGGTGTGAGATCGGCTCAAACATATCTTCTGACTTGGGATGATGCTTCGACAAAAATCGACTTGGGATGGGTTGAAACTACCAAACAGTTGTAGCCTCTGGTAAACTAACGTAGCTATTGAAAATGACCCAGTCGAAATAGTGGATTTACCCATTAGAAATAGTGATTTTCCATAGTTATGTTAGTTTACCAGAGGGTAGCCTGAGTGTGATGTCACAAGAACAGTGGGTTTAACCAAGTTTACGCAGATTTAATCATCTATTCTTTTGTCAATCATGTTCAGAAAAGAATCCAATATCCCATTGTGGCCAGCCTTCGGACAAACAGTATTATTTAGTTGGTTTCTCGTCAGCAATCTTCAACAACAATCATACGTGGAAGTGAGGGAGAGCATGATTTGCTTCTCAAAATATTTCTGGTTGGTGGTTTCAAACATTTTTTATTTTCCATTTCATGTCATCCTTCCCATTGACGAACTCGTATTTTTCAAGATGGTTATTGCACCACCAACCAGATTTCATCTATGGCTGTATTTTTGGAGAGCCATAGAACCAACTTATGACCAGCCTATTCCAATTATTGTGAACCCCCAAGTGCACCGGGTCATGCTCTACTTTGATGAAATGGCCGAAGTATGCTTAAATGGTTAAAAAGTGGCATAAGTGGCATATGTATTTCTACAATTACAATACAAAACACATGCAGATATCCAATCAAATACAAATGCAGATCCAAATGCAAATACAAGTGCAAATACAAGTGCAAATACAATAGAATACAATTACAATTACAATTACAAACATATATTATATACATACAGACACAGTCTATATACACCTGTTCAGGTGATGTTTGGTCATGTCAACCTTTATCATCCCCATGAACTGGACGTGCCATTATATCCCAATGATTCTCACAATTATCATCCCAATTATCCATAGAAATCACCATAAAATCCATATTAGAATCCATATAAAATCCCTAGAATTTCCATATAAATCCCTTTAAAATCCATATGAATGAATCCCTATAAATTCCATAAATCAATATATATTTTTTTTTTGTCATACTGCATGTGGTAGCGATGGACGCTGCGGCAGGTTCTGCGCTTCTGAATTACTCCTGGCATCGTTTACCGGGCACAATCGGCGCCTATCGCATGACCCATGTCTGTGCTAGTC
>Ga0126342_10021295_pt1 | contig 10821 bp, 8 predicted proteins | sample Cyp1metagenome_FD_92528 | JGI IMG/M metagenome (GOLD analysis project Ga0126342, IMG submission 92528) | Coral microbial communities from Lord Howe Island, Old Settlement Bay, Australia - Cyphastrea 1 metagenome | ecosystem: Host-associated > Invertebrates > Cnidaria > Coral ... | reverse complement strand
CCCCCCCCACCCCCCCAAAAGAAAACACAACACGCACATGGCACATCAAAACACGCAAACCGCCTGGGGTCGTTAGAGGCGGCGTGAGCAAAAACAACGGTGATTTGCACGAAACAAATTTGGTCAGTTGTTACCCTGAAGTGGAAACGACACCATACTTGCATGGATACCTTGCGTGGAACATGTGTACATGCGTTGTGTTTACGGAAGGTACACAAACATGCCATGTAGATGCTCACTGGCACACAACAAGAGCTATGACACAATCAGTCAGGCAGTTGGCCATGTGAGATGAGAACACCACCAGCCAGAAGATTCAACTACCCCAGACCCCCACACATCGTCGTAGCATGTCGTAGTTAAAATCACCAAGCAAAGGGAACATATATCAAGTACATTTAATTACTAAGCGGCTGGAAACGGCACTGTTTGCAGGGTATTTAAGATTAGCGATGACAGCCTGAGGTGCTTGGGTCAGTTCTAGTAGGTAATAGCCAGATGAAATAACTAGTGATATTTGGGTTACCCCCAGTTATTCAATTTAGTATTGTATAGCAGGAGATAGGAGAGTATGGGAGCTGCGACGGTTTTGTTTTAAAATGCTTTAACATTTTTTAAGATGAGCTCTAGCCCCAAGATATGGTTTTCACCGAACAAATCGTGCGTCATGTCAGTGCCAAAACTCTTCATCCGCTTGCTCCAGCTCCAAGTTTCTCCTAGTTCCAACCTTCCCATCCCTATTCATGGTTATAAATGGAACAAAAAACAATATCCACATGATTAATGGTTAAGCTGTTATACCAATGTTTTTGGACATATTTCCCATAGATGAATCGTGGTTCCTATATTACATCTACACTATCATGACAACTCTGGACTTACTGTAAGTAGCACATCATCACATTTTAGGGAGCTTACCCCTTAATTAATCAGCCAGGGTTTACTCATCCGAGGTTGACATTTCCAATTGCCCTTTCTTAGCAACAGATTAATTGGATTTAGTTTGTGCTAAACTATACCATCCATTTTCCCAGCTCTAAACTTGATGGTTTATCAAATCACATAGCAATGTTGGGGTATAATAATTCTTTATTGATGGTTAGTTATAGTTAATACACAGTGGATGTTTTATGTTTTATCCACTCCCCTTTTTCCCCCGTGCGTTGTATCCCCCAGAATGTTCCATTATCATACTGTGATTCTTAGTCATGTTGTTAGTTCTATCCCGTTCTAGCCCAGTATATATTGAAAAAAAACCTATGTATAGTAATTATAGTATTGTATAGTATAGTGTGTTAAACCAAATGCTGTAACTCAAATCCCATTGACCAACCATTTGGGGGTCATGATGGGTCATGTTACATTATCCTAAATGGTGGAAATAAACTCAACCACGAAACCCCATTTATTATCATGTATCATATTTTTCCTAACGCATATCCCCTGATCCCACTCATTCGTTTTCATGCCCTTAAAGCCTCATTGATGCTTTATACCCATCGGTAATTTAACAAAACTAGGGACAATCGATGATTTTTTCCCGATTGCAAATAGTTGTCCTATTTAAAATGCAGGTTTCCTATGGCTATGTTAGATTCCCAAAGGGCAGTGGACATCCTATTGTTAGTTCCATCCCAGTATTTTGCCATGAAATCCCCATTCATAATAGTCACAGTGTGTTAAACCCAAAAATCACATTCCGTTGCTAGTTATATCCCAAATGGGAAGAAATTACACCCAATAAACATCAATCATCACCGGAAATTTATAGATGATTTTCCCAAGAAACATTCCCCGTTGATTTCGCACCAAGCATCCCATCCCCAGGCACTGCAGCCTGCTGCCACTGGGCTTGCCCCGTCCCGCACGGCTTGGCGCCATGGTCCCCGGGTTCCAGGACACAGCCGCGGCGATGACGCGAGCGTTGCGAGCGGATTGGAAGCCGTGGCAGAGCACCAGGTAATCGCGGAGGATGAGACCTTGGAAGCAAGGTAATTTAATGGGATATACCCTCTGGTAAACTAACATAGCGAGCTGGAAAATCACCATCCTTAATAGGTAGATCAACTATTTCCATTGGCCATTTTCAATAGCTATGTTAAATTACCAGAGGGTAATAGTGCTGAGGTTACCACTAGACTACTAAACATAGGGAACCACGAAAAGTCCATCACATCCCACATGTTATACACTCACATTCCCAAATAGGTGATTTCATCCCCATTCACCATTGTTTTTGGGTGTTTGATAGTGGGAAGGGATTAGTGCTATCATATGATATGAAAAACAATGAAATGAGATGCAAAATCTAAGATGATATGATATGAAATAATATGATGCATATATCCCTCCAAAAAGCTGGAAAAAGAAAACCTACTGTGCCGTTCTACCTTTTTGGGGGATACTTGTTTCTATGTAGGACTCAAAATGCAACCATGTTTTGACCCAGAATAACAAAACGTGGAAGCTGGTGTTGCCATCCTGCTCGTGTGAAATTCACCCTGAACATGGTCATCCTGAGATACCGAGTATCTTTTTTATAGCTAATGAGTGTACATCACGTGTGAAATTACAAAGGGTTACCCAGCAAACGAATTTTTACACATGAATGCATCCACTACTAAACCAGGCTTTCGATTAGAGAGTATCTGAGAGAAGGGAAAGATTGTCCATGGGGTTGGTTTAAGGGAGAATCTGCAGGAAAACGCGGCTTTTACGAGGAATAATAATGGTTTCCTTGAAGTTTTCCCATGGTCCCAGCCTTGAGCCAACTGGAGCCTCAGGTCAAAGTAGGCGGCATAGCTGGAAGCTGCCAAAATGAGGCCTGGTAAAACTGGCTGCGGAGAATTTTGCAGGCAAAGGTGTATGAAATGCAGTGACAATATTGGTAGGAGACTGCACGGGGAAATCCTGGAGGCATGTGTGCAAAAACCATGTGTGTACCTGCATGTAGATTTAGGCAAACAAAACAAGATTAGATAAGATAGGATAAGAAACACCACAAAAAATGATAAAATAGATAAATGGATGGGTACATAGATGGAATGGATTAGATTAGATTAGATTAGATTAGGTTAGATTAGATTAGATTAGATTAGGTCAGATTAAGATTAGACTAGATTAGATAGACAGACAGATGGATATATAGATAATATATATATATATGTGTGTGTGTGCTATGTGCATGTAAGTCGTTAGATCCATCCATCCCACATGTTTTAAGCTTTCCCTCCTCTCGCATTCACGGTAGCCTGAGCTGGGAACGTCCAGGCGATGCAAAAATCCGAAGGTGGCTCTGGGGTCGCGAAAGATGGGCCTGCGCCCCACGTGCTGCAGCAAGAATCGGCCCAGGCTTTGCTCTCCATCCCTCAGGATTCTGGTGATTGCTGGTGGCCCAAATCACGTTAAAGGAACCTAAAGGAATGCAATTTGGATTTGAGTTCAGGAGCAGAATTCAACGACCTGGGGTGCCAAACACAAAATTATGAAGAAAAACTCAGAACCAGTGGGTGCCGTTAAAGTTAACTCCCAACTTGCTATGACCAGAGGGCGCGGTTCAAAGGCAAGGATCGGATCTTCCACTTCCCAGCCAGTTGGCTTGAAGATGAGTAGCTGCTCCTCCTCAAACCTGGCCCGACTTGGCCACAGTTGGAGCCACAAGCCACGGATCGTCGACAGAGAGAAATCCCCAATCTAACGCGGGCTTACCACCAGGCTGCCCAATCTTCATCTGAACCAGTGACTCTCTGGTGACATGACTCGACGTGATATTTACATTCCTGCTGTCCAACTCCAGCATTTCTGCTGGTTCAACTGCCGCTTGTGTTGGTCATACCCTTTGAAGGTCGTTTTTCATGGATTCAAATGGATTTGAACATATTCAAACCATATCAAGCCACCATAAATCACGCATACTTGTACTAAAAACAAGTGGGCCAACCTTACAATAGTGAATTTTAAGGCCATTCTTGCAAGGCACCGCAGCAACTGTGGGGTCTCCATGGTTTCCAGCGGCCCCTTGGGTTCCCGCGGGCTAGTTGCCTTGGTGCAAGCCGTGGGGGATGGGCTTTCCATGTCATATCATGTCACACATGCAACATCATCTCACTACATGTAACGTCATATCACCACAGCACACCATTACACCTTCTCAAGTATGAACTTCACAAATTGCCTAGTCGTGACCTCACGAAGCACCCGGCCGAGCATCTGCAGCGAAGTGCGCTGGAGCAGGGTTGTCCTCATCCAACAGCCGTCCAGCACTGCGCATGGAGCCCTTGACCTCGGCCGTGATGCCATGGCCATTGTGATTTCCGCAATCAAACCTTGCTGCTACACCAACTTGAAGGCCCTAGTACATCCAAAGGATATATAGGGCAGCTGTTTTTCACAAAATGCTATGACCACAAGATAGTCCTGAGTAGGTGATCCAAATTGGATCATCGTGCCATATTCTGGCTGGAAACAGCAACAACTTCTCAAAGCATAAAGCAGACATATTCGTTGATATACATACCCACTACAATGCATCCATTTGGCGAATAAACTATAGTTAAATCACCATTTGTTGGTGATATGATATGCCAAATATACCATCACTATCCATCACTCATTATACTTGGATCCTTCCAAGTGGTCACAAGAGGCCAGATCACCTTCTTGGGACGATGTTGGAAGTGAGGGAGTTGAAGTTCTGATAGATCAACGATCTTTATGATGATATGATATGATATGTACAGTTGGAACGTGCGCAATTACATCCCTCTCCCCAACCCCCATCTGTTGATATTATGGCGATATTCAATACTAGAGCTCTCGTGCGACGGAATTATTGCAAACTTATCGGGTCAGTTCTACCCAGCTGCAGCTGCCAGAAAGTCAGAGCGAACTTGCCCTGCAAAACTGCAGGCCCAAAGGCTGCCCAGAATGTAATCTTTTTGGCTCAGCCTAGGCCGCGCAGCTTAGGCTCGTGGAAAGACCCTGGTGGCGGCTGTGAAAACATATTCCAGGATGAACAAGGCAAACCGAACTTGACATCACTAGAGTGCCAGAAACAGTTGGACACAAATAGGATGCATCGGAACAATATCATCAAATATCATCAAATATCATCAAATATCAAATGTCAAATATCAACAAAAATATCAAATATCAAATATAACATCGGAAACAATGCCTAAACGAGACGAACATCAAACAATAATTACGCTTTGGCATGCCCTACAGCGTCCCATCTTTCTGCGAAGTGATGCATCGATTCCAGAACAGGACTGTGACAAACTGTATGGTTACCCACTTGCTACAGTGTTTATGTTTACATCTATTTTTACCATTGGCGGCCTTATACTATATAATTACACTGATTGCGGATTGTGCCATGCTACACGTCTTCGAACACGCCAAAGACACTTTGGCCGTCTCCTCCAAACATTGTCTTTTGTCTATATGATCTTCTCCCTATGTCATTGCATCTTCATCGCTTGTAACCACCAATGGCGGCGATGCAATCCTTGAATTTGTGTCGGCTACATCCACGATGTTGTTGCTCAAATTCAAAATGCCATGGAATTTCCATTGCTAATTCAACAGAAAATAAACACCAACAAAAAAGATCAGTGGTCAGCCCATTTCCCATAAACATGGCCAACAACTAGCCCACTGACTTACTTACTATTCACCAGTTTAAGTCCAATATATATATATATACATAATCAATGGTCAAACCCAATTGCTGTTATTGAATCAGAATTAGCATGATGAAACCATCATCTTTCACAGTTAAATCATATTCGATCACAACTGCTCATGGTAACAAAAAACAAGTCATGGTTAATTCATCATGTTTAATGGTTAAATCATGTTAAATCACAACTTTTGATGCTGAAATCCCCAATGCCCCCTGTCTACGTTCCAAGGCACCAGGTTGTCAAGGCCAAGTCCTTCCCAGCCAAACGCCGCGTCCATTCTTCCTGGATCGGCCAAAGAACCTGCGTTCACCAACGGCAGGCTTTGGGAAACCCTGGCTGCCATGAACCTACCATGATTGGGGATGCTTTATGCAACACCCATGTATGTTCTTTTTTGGAGGTGAGATATACTTGGGTTTATCACATTATTATTATTATGGATCATGTATTGGCTTGGGTTTATCATTCCGAATTCTTGATCATGAAATCATCTCCAACTTTTTGGCTGGTCAACCCACTACTCACTCACTACTCATTCGCTACTCATTCACCACCAGCAGCTCAACAAAAAACGCCCCGGCGCCTCGGGAGCATCGATGGCACCCCAGGTACTCATCAGCAACTCCTGTGGCGTGAAAAGTTGCCAGTACGATTGCGGCACCGTGGCGACCGCTTTGATGGCGCTGGGCTGCAAGGGTCGGGCCCCCAGCATAGATAAGGACCACCAGAATCTGGAGATGCCTCTCCTGGGATGTGAAACTGTAGAAAGGCAACACTAAACCTGTTGAAATCAATAAAGCATGTAGATTGGAGGGTAGGGGGGAGGGCGGTTTTGCAGTGGTTGATCTATAGAAGAATAAACATGTCGCATTTTGCTAGACCTTCCCTGAAACCCAGTGAGATGTCCTACAAATAATGATCGAAACAAGGGCAGGCGTGGATAAGCACCTGATTTTTCTGGGGAGGAGGTTAGATAACCTTCTGTTTATCGAAGACGAAGGGTGTGCTTCAGGGAAATCTGCCAACCTTAGCTACCCCTCAAGGTCTTCGCTCCAAGTCTCGTCAGTGCCTCGCCATCCAAGGAGCCCTTGAGCTCAGCAACGGCCTGGAAATTGGCAAGCCAGGGCTGGAACCAAGGGAAACTAGGGTAGCAAAATCATGCAAACATAAAAACCTGCGTTGCGCATCATTTGAGAATCAATTATTAAAGGTTAAACGCTAAATCAAACTGTATATAAAGAAACAAAAATGGCAGTTGTAGATGATTTGTTTTTGGAAACACACTATTTTCGTTTATGTATTTTCCATGTCTACACTGTATGTTCGAAGGAAGTTTAGAAGTCAAACTTCCGACAATATGGACAGATGGAAAAGCAGAGGTGGGAAGAGTCAGAGGAGAGAAGAGAAGAAGAAAGAAGATCAGGGAAGAGAAAGAGTCAGAAGACAGAAGATGCAGGTGCGCGAAAAGGTAGCAAAGTCGCGAAACACTGCGTTTTTCCAATGATCTGCGCGTCCGGAGGGTCGAAAAGTAGGCTCGCTAAAAGCGGCGGGTGCGGAGACATCTGGCCAGATGAGATGTGGAAAAATTGCACGCCGTTGTGGCGCGAAGCACATTTCCAAGTCAAAATGTACAAAGCACACCATTCTCGGACCACTTTTGGAAGTTGAGATGTCGAAAAAGTGCACGCCGTTGTGGCACGAAGCACATGTCGAAGTCAAAATGTACAAAACACACCATTCTCGGACCACTTTTGGAAGTTGAGATGTCGAAAAAGTGCACGCTGTTGTGGTGCGAAGCACGTGTCCAAGTCAAAATGTGAAAAGCACTAATGTCCGGACCACTTTTGGACGTTCAGATGTCGTTTTGCGTGGCAGCCGCAGGGGACTGTGCACCTTGTCAAAAGTGAGCAAAATGTAAGGGTTTTGTAGCAGTTTCAACTACAACCACTACACTACACTAGACTCCACTACGCTACACTACATTACACTACATTACATTACAAATACAAGTACAACTACAACTACAAGAACAGCTACAACTGCAACTGCATTACACTCCGCTTCACTACACTACACTACACTCAATTGCACAACACAACACTACAACTACAATTACAACCACATTACGCTACACCACACTATATACACTAGTTACATTACACTACGCTATATTACACTACATTAGACTAACTACAACTACAACCGCAACTACATTACACTACACTACACTAATTACATTACACTACATTACACTCCACTCCACTACACCACAAATAAAACAACTACTACAGCCACAACTACAACTACAACTACACTACAACTACAAATGCAAATGCAACTACGACTACACTACATAGCGCTAGACTAAATAAACTACACCACACGACACGACAGGACACTACACTACTTTGCACTAACTACACCTACAGCTACAACTACAACTACGCTACTTTACACTACACTACACTAGGCTACACTACCCTACGCTACATTACACTACACTCATTACTCCACCACAAATGCAACTGCAACTACACTACACTAATTACACTACACCACAACGACAACTCCACTACACTACAACTAGAACTACAGCTGCAGCGCTACACCACACTACATCCAGCAGTTGTGGGTGACGTGACCGACCAGGTGACCTCTGCAACCATTGTAACCACTCCAAAAAAACACAACTCCAACCACCTTTCGACCATCAGTGGATTCGCTTTGCCATCCGTAATTCACAACAACCAAGCTCTCCTATAGGTTTCCTATTTTGAAACTTCCGCCACGGCCTTGTGCGGTACTACTGGTAATTTGCTGGAGGATATGCCGACCATGATAGGCCGTCATCTTCACAAATCATAAATCAGCCAGACTTGTAATCCCAATGATTGCTACAAATTTGGCCCAAACCGCTCGAATGCAATCTCAAACCAGATTATTGTTCACGCGTCTGGCTAAACACTATTCACACATCAGACATAAGCATCATTGTCCACTTGGCAAAACCACCAAAAATAGTCAGACATAGTCAGACAACAATGGGGTTATATAAATTCTAAATGACTAAATTCCCCCAGTGAAGTATTGGTACATTTTTTGTATTGACCTATATTGGTATCGTTAAACAAAGATGATGGGATCATTAACAACCATAGTAACACCCCATATGTAACCAAGCAACCATCATTTATATGCATTTAGCAAGTGTATCCCCATAATTTTGATGGACAAACACCCAGTTTAAATGATGATTAAACCACCATGAAGCCGTATGTTTTAGGTCAAACCCAAATATGTATGATGAAACCTCTATGTATTTGATGGTTGGATAGTATACGTGTCATTTTTCTTCAATAACGTTTTATTACATAACAATTTGCAAGCTCATCATCAAAGGGTAACGGTTATATATATAAGCATACTAATTCATCAGAGCCCCATAGGCTTGATGAACACAACGCAAAAACTCTTACAGTATATTTGATAATTGCATAGCATACCCTATACTATAGCTCCTTAATTATCATTAATTCTATTATGTGGCTGGGAACTTCAATTTGCAGCTCTGAATCGCTCCCCATTTCATAGGGAATATGGATACCCTAGCTCCAAACCTCTTCCTCTTGACCATTAGATTAAATTCCCACTATATATAAATATAAATCCTGTTGCTATCATTATATTTCACAGCTATTAAATTTCACTAAAACTGCAATAAAAAACCCATTAGAAAAATAGAAACAACAATGTTTCATGCTTCATCCCATAATTCTTAATGGCTCCCTTCTCCCAATCCCAAGCTATCCCAAGGGTCCCCAAGGGGGCATGGGCCTCCACAAGGGCCGCATGGACCACCTCCGCATCGTCCACCTGCAGCCGCGCCAGCGCCCACAGGAACGCCGTGCCCGAACGGCGGCAGAGCGTCCTAGGGAAAACCGCCGCGACGGAGCGGAATCTGGGTCGATTTCAACATGAAACATGGAGATTTTAGCATGAAAAATGCGGGTTTCAACATGAAAAATACTGTTTTAGCCATGAAAAGGGTATTTTATGACTATGACAAATGAGGATTTCAGCATGGCACATGGGGATTTGACTATGAACAGAGGCGGTTGGAAATTCAAAACATAGGGAAATCCTCCGAAGAAACTATTCAACATATTAATTTCCCCACTGAAAATAAGGATTTGACGATTTCGTATGGTATAATACTTCTGTACCTTCATGAACACATTTCCGCCATCTTTCACTGAGGGGTTTGACAAAAACCAGCCAAGGGCTGGGCTATCCTGGGCTGACAAATAGCACCCCAAAGTAGTCAAAAATTGAAATAAAATGGTACCCTCCTACACATCAACTAAAAAAAGATCCGTCTTGGCTAAACATCACTCATGGAAGCTTGTAGAAGTTCAGACATCAATCTCTGACAGTCTCAAAGGAGCTTGGCCTTTCATGAGCTTTCTTTGAATTGCACTTTCCCAGTTTAGACTTGCGTACTTGGCTGCGCACGTGAAGATTCCCAAGTACAATCTTCAGCATGTGGCCGTTCGGAACTATTGGAATCCGATAATTATTTCGAGCTCCTATTAAAAACAAAAAACAACAGTTTTTGTGACAGGCGGGCAGCAATTCCGAAGTGTGAAGCAGAAACAAGGCCCGCTTTCGTTGACCGCAAACTTCACATGCGCTGATGGCGGCGTTCACAGAAGTCTCCTTGGAGGCTGCAATCCAGGCTTGCCATCAGGACTCTTATATCATCATGATTGTTTTTCAAAAATCAAACATCACCCACCTGCTCGGGCAAATCTTGGATCCCTGATCCCCATTTAAAAATACTGTATTTTGTAACTTTGTAGCAGGTCAACCTACTTCCAATTTATGGCCATATGGCCACACACTGGTTTACTGATATTTTGCTTAAAACCCCACCTCGTAGCAAACAAAAACATAAAAACAGAGAGCAAGCCATGCTTCAGTATGATTTAAGGCAAGCACATACAATTTTCCGTACTAAGACCACAAAAAGCAGATATTTGCACTTCAGGCACTTAATGAACTTATAAGTATACTATAAGTTACTATTATCCTCCTAATATCTTGTTTAAATATGAGATCTGAAAATATGTTCTTT
>Ga0126342_10021294_pt1 | contig 10821 bp, 10 predicted proteins | sample Cyp1metagenome_FD_92528 | JGI IMG/M metagenome (GOLD analysis project Ga0126342, IMG submission 92528) | Coral microbial communities from Lord Howe Island, Old Settlement Bay, Australia - Cyphastrea 1 metagenome | ecosystem: Host-associated > Invertebrates > Cnidaria > Coral ... | reverse complement strand
TGTATCACCAGGGAAGCCAGAGTGTCTTCGTTGGTGGTAGACTCTGGGCCCTGCTACCACCCCCTGCAAATTAGTGAAAACCAATCAGAAGTTTTACATCTGTTCAGATGGTACACACACACAAACACACACAAACACACACAAACACACACAAACACACACAAACACACACAAACACACACAAACACACACAAACACACACAAACACACACAAACACACACAAACACACATTGTCACGTAGAACGCCGTCAACCATGTAAGCCCCCGGGATGCGGTTTGCCCGGGGAGAACAACCCATAAGAAATGGAGATGTAAAACCTTTACGGCCAGCTCAGCTATGGTTTGTTGGTGAAAGGGGCAGCAGGCCAAACAAATTCACCTGGGCTGGATTTTTCGCCGCATTTGGTGCGCAGGGCATAGCTCGCATGGATGCACTTGTCGTACGTATGTGCAAGGGCATTCGTCATCTTTGGACGGCAGTACTCCCGTGATGAGACAATTTTTGGATTTCATTAAGAATTGTCCCGGCAAGAGACCCCCAAACACTGTGTAATTTGTATTAATTTGTTAAGATGTGGAACCGAACCAAAATCATCAGTGGCTGCAAACTAGCAGGACAAGAGCGACCTTAGTAGTGAAAACATGGGGTTCATTCACATTCAAGGTGGTCTCTAGAAAACGAGATGCCGGGTTAGATTCAGCTCTTTGACAGGTTCCCTGAAGAAACTGCACTGGAAGATCCCTGTGTAAGGCTTTCTGGACAAGGTGTCTACAGGAGATCTCCATAGAAAATGTTTGGAAGGGACCTCAAAGTAAGATTTTTTTCAAGATCTCTACAAAAAAACGCTGGGCAAACACATTGCTCTTTTCAGCAAATTTTTGTTCAAGATCTCTATGAAAGGTCTCCTGGCAAGATCTTTTTACAATACAAGATCTCGATAAGACCTCTGTTGGCAAGATCTGTGCCGATCTCTGACTGACGTTTTCTTGGCAAATTTCCATGCAAACTCCGAAAGCAAGTCTTTTAGGAAGATTTTCTGGGGGGACCTCAGTACAAATTTTCTATAAGAACCCTTTAGCAAGATTAACGTAGGAGACCCTTGGCAAGAATTTTGCAACAAATATTTTACATTGTTTTGTGCAATGTATTTTACAAGATCTCCATAAGAGGTGTCCGGGCCAGATCTCTGTACAAGATATCTTCAAAAGGTTTCCTGGCAACACTTTTTTTTTAAATAAAAATCCTGTGCAATTATTTATTTGTAAGAACTTTGTTGGCAAGATTTCTGTAAAAGACTCCCGGCAAATTCTTGTAGGATCTCACGACGAGCCTTCCCTACAAGATCAACAAAACCTCCGTTGTGAAGATCTCGGTGCAAGATCTGCTTGACCTGCGATCATTAAAATGAGCACCGCGCAACAACGAGAGCAACCTGACACGCGCAAAGTGCCGAGCGGGTGGCGCGAGCCATCTCAAAATGAGTGCCGCACTGCAGCGAGAGCGATCTGACAGGCCCAAAGCGCGAGAACGTTGCGTGAGAGTCTTATGGCTAAGTTTTCGTTTCATAGAGGATTCAATTATTGATGGCGAATGGTGTAGACATAAGGGTTTGCCATACATGGTGTCTTTTCATAGAAGGATGCAGCAGACAAGGCCTTCACGAAGAGCGAGGGTTATGGTTGGCATCGCATTAACAATTCTGATCACCAAAAACAGAACGCCAAATCCGGGGACAACATTTTAAAAACAACCTGATAATGTACTCCCATTTTTTCCTGTTATTACGCGTGTCTTTTTGATGTTCTGAAAAAATCTACAAAATCTGATGCGTGAACATTTGGCGCAAAACATTTTCTGTAGGAAATGGAGATTTGAGTCTACATGTTTTCACACGGTTCCAATTAGTGTCATGGATAGAATTACATTAACATGTATTTTCATACATTGTTTATTATTTTCTATGAGGAAATTTTGGATTTGAATGGTGTTGATGTTGTTCGCGAAATATTCCATTCTTGTCTATTTGTCTATTTTTTTGCCACTGCTTCGCGGACGCCTCAAGGCATGGCAGAGGCTTAACGAGAAAATGACAATGAAATGGAATCATCACAAAATGTCATGAAACCAATGAAAGAGGAACATCAAGAACGATGAACAAATAAATGCATCTATGATACCTGTTTTTCAGGCGCGATTTTTTTTCCCGTATCACGTTCGAAACCCATTTTTTATTTTGTCGTTGTAGTTTTTTCGTTGTGTTTTCCCCCATGTGGAACTCCAAGGTCGTGAGCCCCAAGGTGTGTTTTCCTGTTGTTGTTCCCTCCTACTTTGTCTCGTTTGTGCAGCGTTTCTTACACATAGTGTCCCTAGCCCCGTTGATACGAAAATGGGAAACGATACAGACGATAAAATTTTTAGTGTTTGTACGTGATCCATGACATTATGTATACATCGGGGCAACCCGCCGTGGATTCCCAGGTTTCACCAGCCAACCGGTGGGTCAAAAAACGCTGGGATGCTGACCACCTACTTGCACTCAACCGGGCTCGGCGGGCATCCCTGACCAAGCGGCTCAACACTTTTTGGGCCCAACAGCCGGGTTTCGACATCACATTCGGGCCACGTTTGCCCTTAGTCACTTGGAGTCGCCGTGGCCGGCTCTTCACCCGGCGCCCATGCTGGCGTGGACGGCCCCTCACGGTGCAGCCCACACAGCTTCGTGGGTTGAAACTGCAAAACGACTGCTTGATGCAATAGCGGACCTTGAAGACCGACAGGTTGGACTTCGCCTCCTACGACGTGCTGCTGGACACGCACGAATGACCCATCGCATCCGATGTGCCGCCCGTATGGCGCACGGGATTGCTTTGCAGAACTTCGATGCGCGCGTTCGAAATTGTTTCGGGTCGTTGACAGGACTCCACCCGGATGCTGTCCAGTGGGAGTAAGCCTCCAGATCGTCCAGGGAGCTAGTAAGCGTCCAGGGAGCTAGGACACGGTGGCTTCGGGATCTGGAGTGTTGCCCGAGATAGCCCAGCAGCATATCGCAGCCGCGTGGTCGGAACTGGACCCGAGATACGATGCTTTTGCATTGATGACGTTCAACGACTTGCTGTACCGCCAGAGCCCGCTCACATGAGCCGTTCCGGTGTGTAACGGCTAGCACTCTTCACTCTGAATCCAGCGATGGCGGTTCAAATCCGCGCGGGAGCTCCTGCCCTCCGCATCTTCTTTCATTTCCCGCCACATGTTTTGCCATGTCCTGCCCGCTTCTATCTCTTCCTGTCCCTGCCCGAACTCCTGACTTACCATCTTGCCGCCTGGCAGTATCGTGCTTCTTTCTAGCTGCCCTCATGGGGGGCAGCCCTCGCCAGCAAGCGCTTTGACTTTGAAAATTGATGCGAACTCCTAGACGCAACACCTGGTAGTGTACTCCGCAGCCGGCAAAAACTGGCCCAACGGCTCGGCATGACCGAAACCTGCTAAGATGGATGGTGCCCCGAATGTGACTCGGTGCTGGGCCGTTTCTCATAGCATTCAACCTTGTGTTTGGGGGGGGAGAAAGACTGCAACGACACAATGCTCTCCGAGACTTGCTCCACTGGTGGCTTGATGTTGCTGGGTTCAAGCCGGAGAAGGAAAAACTAATGTTTCTTCACCTACAACGTTTGGGTGACAGTGCTGCAGCAAGGCGACCCGCTGATATCTTCCTGCCCACCTATGCTGGCTCTCCGACCGCCCTTGGCCTCGCCGTCACGGCGCCCCTGCGGCTTGAAAGAGTGGCAGCAAAAGCGGGGCAGCAACGGCTGCCGCTTTGTCCTGCGCAAAGGTCAAAATTAAAATGAACAACTTGGACACCGCCGCTCTTTGCGCTCGCCAAGGGATCTGCTTCAAACCATTGGTTACCGAAAGCACTGGCGCATGGGATGCGGAAGTGCGGATTTTCCTTGAGTTGAAAGCGCCTCCAAAGTCTCACCATGTTACACTCCTTGATTTGTGCAGTGCCAAGTGACAAGACATGACTGCTATGGCATGTGCATGTACTGATGCAAGCTGCGTTATAATTCTGCACCCCGCCTGAGACTGTATTTTTTAATACTAGTCTGTACATTCCTTGCTGTACCCTTTAGGACTGTGCATAGTCCGTCCAATCTCTTCTGTTGGGGCGTCTCTGCGGTACAAAAATTGTTGCACTGGATCCCACAAATGGCTGTTAGCCTAACCATTCATGGAACCACTTCTGTGGTGCTGATCTGCCCACGCTCACGCTTTTCAGTATTCCATCGGTTCATCTCCACCTTCGTCTATGGCATCATCGTTCTGTGCTTCACCTTCTGCATCCTCTGGTGGCCCATGGTGAATCGTGGCCCAGAGGTCGGGTTCTGAAACTTCACATTGTTCGGCGTTTCTGTATCGCTCCAGCTTTTCCTCTGGAGTCTCCATGGCCTCATCTGAGGCGGTTTCTGGGCTGGGAGCCTCAGGCGGAGGTGCCAATCCCACGGATCAATTCCACCAACTTCTCGGAGGTTTCCAGCTGAAACAGGTTCACCGAAGATTTGACCATGGGTGGCTGCCAGCAACTCACGCTCCACCTCTCCATGCCCATATGATGGAGATCCATCTTCTTCATCCAGCTGTCTCCCGTGATCGAGGCATGCATGCGCTCTCGGGTAGCCAGATTTCCATGTCGAAGATCTGCAAATCCTCTCTGAAGCCAGTGTCGCGATTCTGTATATTTTCTGATTCTTCCAAGGTTGTTATCTCTGATTGCTCGTGCGAGTCTGCCTAGCACACGGGCATATGTCCATGTCCACAACCCTTCCAGTGTGGTGGTGTCATGTGTAACCACTGGTCCAACTGCAAGCCAAGTCGGTGTGGGAACTTGTGCTGGTACTGCACGAGGAAATGGGCTGCGCAACATCCACCATGTGTATCCTGCAAGTAGCAACGTCCACAAAATCAAAACCAAACATGAGAATGGGTTGGTCCCATTGTCGCTCTGATCGTTCACATCCATGTCAGCTCCAAAGCATCCTCCAAGACTTAAAATCATGCCCTTTGCATAGAAATCATTGCTGCATGTGCTGTCGTCAACCTTATCTTCTGTGATTCCCAAGGTTCGTTTGTTCTGTGAGTAGGGCTTCCTTCATCTGATGACAAGTCGGGCAACGTGTTGAACGTGTCTGTTGCCTCTTGTCTTGTAGCATCACCAGAAGCCATAACATGATCAAACAGATCTACCAACAGCATCATGCGCTCTGTGTATGCAAGCGCTCTAGAACTGTTTCCATTGGAAATTGAACCTCCACGGCGTCGATAGCATCTCTCAAACATCCATGAGATCATACCTTCCGCACTGAAGGCTGGAAAGTCTGGTAGGCCTTCATCCTTGTGCTCTGTCTCGGTCTCACTGCATGACATCTCCACGGAACTCATGTCATCATCATTGTTGGCCAAAACTTCATTGCAAGTCTGCTGGTCATTGCGCATCCATAGGAAAACCACGTACAAAGTCAGCAGAGTAATCCAGCAAGTGACGACAGTTGCCTGCATAGTCGATCCTTGAAAATTGTTGTCCATGGCTACGGTTGGCACGTCCGACCCGCAACCTTGTAGAAGCAAACTCAAAGCGCCAAGCAACATGGTGATCTGGTATCTGGAAGCGCTGTTCTGCTGAGGTTGAGGAACATTCCTGAAGATTCGACCTGGGTCATGTTGTCCCACAAGAGTGTTGTTTGCACTTTCCCAGATACCAAACAAATACAACAACGATTCCAACATGTTCACGCTCAGTCTTTTTGTTGCAGTGTCTGCTGGATTGATTGTTCCTAGAACTGGTTTCACCATCAACAGTTTTTCACCAACCAAGTTCTGAAACCAAAGGACTCGGCAGCTCAAATGACGCAATCGACCAACTCCACGTCTTGACAAAATTCCACGTGCGGCTGAGGAGTCAATGTGCAAACACATCAGAACTGTCAACTGAAGCAACCATGAAATGATGGCTCTGATGAGAATTGCATCCATCACTGCGCTGGCGGCTGCATACGTTTCTGACTCTGCGCTAGGCAGCGGCACAATCTTCTGAGTTCGACTGGAGGAGTAAGCCAAGCAACCTCCAAAGAAAATGGCAGCTCCTGACACTGAACGTCGAGTGTCACGGTCTGATGTCCTATCTGCATAGCTGAACAGTTCCAGCACTGGCTCATCATTCTCATAACCTTACAACAGTCCAGAGTGAAGTCCCTTCCATCTGAGGAAAACATGTGGGTCTGCATGGCCAGCCAGATATCCCACAAGGTGCTTCAGCACAATCATTGTTTTCTGTGGCTTTGAGGAGAACGTAGAGAGGTACCTGATCACATACTGACATTGTGGTAGGTCAGGTGAAAGGTAAAACAAAATCCCCACGCATGAACGATACACTGATCCATCATGAGCGCTCAGCTCAACTGTTTTGTCTGGGATCTCAATCTCGGTGTGTCCAGGTGACTTCTTGTTCTGCAAACGCTTTGAAAGTTGCAACAGCTTGCAAAGTTGATCCAAATGCTTTCCATGAATCTTCACCACCACGCGCCCCGATTCCAGAAGCTGGTGGGTGCGCTTAAGAAAGGTCAATTCATCACCGACATTGGACATGATCTCGGTTTGAAACCTCATACCTTGATTGCATGTGTGGGATCAGCTTTTCCATCACTGCCTTGCGTGACCCAACCACCAAAAGGTCGTCCACATGAATCATCAGCAAAGAATCACCAAATTTTGAACGCAAAGTCGACGGGTAGGCCTCAAACTCTGTCATTCCAAGGCTGCTTTCACCAACAAACTTCACCAGATCTCGATGCCACAAGAGACTTCCATCACGTTGGCCAGGAAGAACACGGCCTTAGCTGTATGCTCAAAAGGGTGTGCTTTGGCAAAATCTCGAACATCTTTTGCATCCTTGTCTGGCAGACGAAGACTGCTGTCATACGCAACTGCAGGGGGTGGAACAACACGTTTTGCATGGATAAGTCTGTGCCCCAAACTGGCGCATCCATAATTCCAGGGTGAAGCTGTGATCTCTCCAAGCAACTCCAAATCAAAAGAAGTTGGCAGTCGCCTGATGCTGCGTGTAGAAAAATTCTATTTGGAGTTCCAATGATGTGAGAGTCATTCGAAATAGTTTCTCTGAGCCACACACCACGCGTCCATTGAGGTAAACCTTTTTGACTAGCGCGCAGAAATCCCATGACTGCCTCCCCAAACATTGCCATCTTCCCACGGTAAAATCTTCCGCAAGCACGTTCATATGCTGTAGCAGCACTCTTTGTAGTGAAGTGGTTGTGTAACCACGATGAGTCGATGAGTGAATGATGGCCCAAGTGCATATGGGATGCAACCAGTCTCCCATTCGACTTGGGATACCAAAAGATTTGCTTTGGATCTAATCACTTCTAACATCGCTTCAGGAGCACCGTTTGCTCTGTGGTCTCCTGTTGGAGCAGGTTCAGGATGGGCTGTGATCCTCAAAGTTGCACAAGCTTTTCGAACTGCTTCAAGCAAAGCAAGCGTTGATGGTTCTGAATCACAGCGCAAACCTATTTCTGCATGACCACAATGAACAATGAAACGGCACATCTCAGTCACAAGGTAGGTAAGGCTTCTGCCACCCTTCTGCTGTGTTGGCAGGGCAATGCACATTCCAGTGTCACGGTCAGTCACAATCAGCATTGTCAACTTGTCTGACTCATCACGCATTCGACTGCAGTAAAAGAAATCAAATGACACGACGCTGTGGTCAGTGGTTTCATGAGCCTGTCTTCTGTGGCCATCTTGCTTTGCACGGTGAGCAACACACAAAGGACAGCATGTTTCATAAGGCTCATGCACCAAGTTGTGGGCCTTCTTCATGGACTCCGTGGGCTCAACAGGTTTGTTCTGAGGAATTGCAACACGCTCTGAATCCTTTTTGAGGGTAGCCTCCACTGCTTGGGCTTCCACGAGCTCACGAGTCTTCACAAACTCCAACATGCGACGCATGCAATCCTTTTTGGATCCACGTTTTGACAAACCCAAAGCTTGACATCCAGCACGAAGAGCTTTCAAAGAATGGTCATAACTGAGAACTGTTCCATCAACTGTGACTGTACTTTCATCTGTAAATGGCACAATGCGTTCTTCATCCAACGGCTCTACATCAGGCAATTCAGCTGGGGCCTCTTGCACAGGTTGTGAAGCCTGTTGCTGTTCACCTGTGTCATCATCACCAGCTTGTCCAACTAGGACATCTGCGTCAAAGTAGGGTGCCTGTTCTCCATCCACCAAGGTAGAGCCAAGCTGTTCTGAAGCAACGTTGTGAGCATGCGCAATTGTGAGAACTTCTACCACAGATTCTGGGTCATATATTTCACCTTCTAAGTCTTCCAACTCTGAAATGGCTTCTCCAAATTCCAGCAACTCCCAACCTTGAGCATCTCGAAACACCAGCGTTGTTCTGTACCACATCATCTCACCTCCAGGGCAAAGTGTAGTATCCACAAACCTTGCACGTCGAGTGGTCAATGCATAAACCTGTGGATTCACCTTGTTCCATCCAGGAAGTAAACGTCTCAACACTGGCTGCAAATGGATTGCTCTCAAGGCCTTTGGTCCTGGAGCTGTTGAAGTTGGACTCAAGCAATCATCCTCAGAGATCATTCGAATGGAACCTTTCACACAAAGTGAGTTGCGTTTGAAGCTCACGTTGACAAACTTGCCATTCTTCACAAGAAAAACTCCATCACTGAAGTGCTGAATTTCCCAGCCTGCTCGAACTATATGACCAAGTGCAAGCAAAGGACAACTGATGTTTGCAATGATGAAACGTTCACGCAAAATCACACCATTGCCAAGGTCAACTGTTACAAGTCTTGTATCGCGCATGTCAAGTTTTTCACCTTGTGCATCAATGAAGTCTTGTCCAACTGTCTCATTTTGACATGACTCACCAACATCAGCGTAAGTCAACGGCAGTGCGCTGGTATCTGCACCTGAGTCCAAGATAATTTCGGCAGAAGAAATACCTGCATAAGACATCATCCTGACATGGTGCAAACGGTAGGGCTCATCATTCAAAGTTGGTGGGCACGTCCAACTGTTGTCATCATCGGTGCAAGACATGTCAAAGTGCACAACATCTGACTGCTGCAGCATTCGAACAAGGCCAGAACCACTGGCTCCTGAGTTTGAGAATTCTGTCAAGTCCTCAATGATCACAGTGCTATTGCTGAAGGCAACACGGTTGACATTCCCAGAACGATATGCTGAAGAACTGGGTGACTGCTGCGCTGTTCCAACACTGCTTGGACTTGATGCTGCATGTTGAGATGATCCATCAGCTTCTACTTGTCGCACAACACCATTTGCTTTATCAGCCTGAAATTTGCGGCAATCTCGTTTCCAGTGTCCCATGGCACCACAGTAGTTGCATCGGTTAACATGAGCGGTCTTTGACTGTGTTTTCCCACCTCCTTTGGAGGGAGATCCATAACCTTTGCCACTCTGGTGGGATTTTCCCTTGCCTTTGCCACTATCTTTCGATTTGCCTTTGTCTTTGCCTTTCCCTTTCTGTGTTCCTTTGCCTTTCTGTCCTTTGCCTTTGGACTTCCCTTTGACCTGGTTGATTTCCATTGGAGCCATGCCAGTATCACCAGTCGCATAGGAGGTCGCTGAACCAAGGGCTGTACCATTGATGTCAGCCATCACTCTGTCCTTAGACCACGTTGAAGAAATCCTTTCATGAGCATGAACTTGTTCACGCACCTGGTTGTATGTTGCATCCTCTGTCATTGTCAGCTGTACGTGGTGTTGAACATCTTTTGGCAAAATGCGCGCCAACGTGGACAGCAAAATGTCAGGGGCAACTTGATGACCTGCGCTCTTGGTGTATTCATCTGACAGTCTTTCCAAAAGAAGGATCTGTTCCAAAAGAGTCTTCTCTTTGGTCATCACCGGGAACTGCATCACAGCATTCAACAAGGCCAAACTGCGACCTTTTGTGCGTGGCACGTACAAGGCACTCAGCTGCCTCCATGCCTCACGTCCATTTTGATCCTGCACCTGTCTCAGAATCTTCAGTGGCTTGTGCTTCAGGATTCCACCCAAAATCAGAAAAAGCTTCCGGGATCTCTCCTTCGAAGCCTGTCTAACTGCTGTCTCAACAAAAGCCACTGCTGTGCCTGGATTGTCCTCTACGTGCTTGAAGTCAGGCTCGTAGGCTGTATCAGCAAAGAACAACCACTGCTTGAAGGAGAAAGCAAAGTCTGACCAGAGTACTTGATCATCTGAAGAGTTCACACAACCAAACTCTTTTGGGCACTGAACTACCTTGCTAGCCTCTGAAAAACCAGTCTTGGTCTGCCTCGACTGTTCATTGGCTTCCTTAAGAGCTATGGCCGCTTGGGATGCTGCTTCTGCAGCTTTTGTCACCGCCTCCAATATCTGTGTGGCTTGCGTGCCCGACATTGTCCAAGGGCAGCAACAGCCAATCCAGAAAATGGAAAAACGGTCCAAAGTTCAAAGTCAAATCCAGTCAGTTGCGTCCAGAAAACTCGAAGCTATTGCACTGAAATCAAACCAGTCCAATCTGCACGTCCAGGTGAACCCAAAATGCAGTCAAGGGTCCAGTAAAATTGCAAAGTTACTTCCAGGTCAGTTCACAAGCAATGATTGCAAGATCCCCACCCCCTTGGGCAGCTTTTTTTTGGGGGGGGTCAAAAAATGTAAGTTACAAACAAATAGGGGGGACCCCCCCGTCAAAAAATGTAAGTTACATTTTCGCGACCCCCTAACTTACATT
>Ga0126342_10021293_pt1 | contig 10821 bp, 7 predicted proteins | sample Cyp1metagenome_FD_92528 | JGI IMG/M metagenome (GOLD analysis project Ga0126342, IMG submission 92528) | Coral microbial communities from Lord Howe Island, Old Settlement Bay, Australia - Cyphastrea 1 metagenome | ecosystem: Host-associated > Invertebrates > Cnidaria > Coral ... | reverse complement strand
TGCATCTTCTTTCTTCTTACTCTTCTTTCTTCTAATCTTTCTCTTCTCTCTGCCTCTTCCCTGCTCTGCTTTTCATCTGTCCATATTGTCGGAAGTTTGACTTCTAAACTTCCTTCGACAATAATATGATATGTGTTAATATGTGTTAATATATCTTATATCTCCAGGTATGGCAAACAAATAAAACATATTAAGTTGTCCTACAATGAAGTAGCTATCTTCAGTTCGTTTCACCATCCATGCCACCAAGTCTCTTGACATCCCACACAAGGCTCTCATCGTGCATCTTCTTGCAGTTTGGGCCTTGGAACCATGCCATCTATAAGTGTACAATATATATATATATTATATATATGTATATTATATGGGGGTTTCTTAAAATGGGTGTACCCCAAAATGGATGGCTCACCCATAATGGAAAATCCTACTAAAATGGTTGAAGGTACCCCCATTTTAGGAAACCTTCAAATATGTATATTATATCTATATATTACAGTCATAGTGATGTGTTTGTACTGTAGATACAGTTGCAGTAATGGTTTGGTATTAGTTCCGTTTTTACAACAAATATCATTGCAGCTAACCATGTATGTATATACAATATATATATATATAATTATGCAGTTTAAAGTAACCCATCTATATCATGGTAATGCATTTGCTTGTGGTTGCAATCCATTTGCTGACACAACTTACTGGCCGGGTTTTCCCAGGGAAACCAGGCCCCTTCTTGCAAACAAGTCCGGGAGAACCAAAGACCTGCCTCTGATTGATAGACTGAACTCAGTGGAACTACCATCTGGTTATGACCAACAGGGCTAGCCATGGTATAGATGGCCCTAATTGAAATAGATGGTTTACCATGGTTTACCTATTAAAAATGGTGGATCTTTCCGTGGCTATGTTAAATAACCAGATGGTATATGAAGCCCCATGAAGCTACTTGCAGGCCCGTAATAAGTGCCGAGGCCCCCACAACAATAGCCATCCGTCTGGGGAACATAGGCGCACGAGGGATTCCTGCAACGGCTCTCAAAGGTTCCCGCAGCGCAGCCCATGGCTCAAAGTCAGCAAGCGATGCGGTGCTGAATCCTACCCTTGAGACGCAAAAAGCTGAAAGGGTACGCTGATGATTGGTGAAAAGCACCTGAATGAAGCCGGAACAACTAAAGTTCTTATCCACTATGTGTGACATAATATGTGATTATATAAGGTATCATCTTATCAAGAAGGATTGAAAGACTAGTGATATCCATCAATCAAGTGGAATAAGAAACAAACATGCCTGGTCCGCTTCAACCCTGATTATTGCCTATGTTTAGGAGACGAACCCATCAACATTTGACAATGAAACACAAAAATCGAGTTTAACATCCTGGGCTGCGAAAATCCTTCAGGTGCAAGTATATATATTGAGTGCCGCTGTCCAGAAACCACTGAACTCATTTTCTGTGAGTGGCATCAATTCCTCGATGCGCTGTTTCAAAAAGACGGAGAGAAGACTGCCTATAAGGAAAGAAAAGGAAAGATACAGAAAACAAATCGATGACACATGTGCAAGGTGCAATTTGATTCAATTGGATGGTTTCATTTTTTTTTGCAAAGCGCCAATCCTGAAACATCCTAAAAGCAACCATCGATCACAAAGGTTAGTACGTGGCTACGAATCTTCGACCTATCCCTGTTCTCGAAACATCATCCATTAGGGCTTTCCATGGTAGCCAGCCATAGATGACCAAAGGATACGCTGAGGTGCCCAGTTTCTTCGGCCAATCCTGCACTTACATCTTATGATCAGGTATGACCTATAAAATCTTATAAAAAGTAGGAAAACAAGACCGTTTTTCAACTGGCCAATAATCCAACAGTTAAACAGTTTTTTTGAGGTAAAACACTCCCATTTACCCAGGAATTAAGGTAGTTTTGCCCCAGAAAGGATTTGTCAAAAAGCATAATTCACCGCGAATCATCGGTGGAATTGGTGGATTCGGAGGTGCTGAGTTTTTGAGTCCATCAAATGGAGCCACATTCCCTTCTGGCCACCCCCTAGAGTCCTCATATCATGACTCTACAGCCCACCCTTGTTGGTCATAAAATCCACGATCTTCAAAAACAAATCCACTTCATAATGCTTAAAGTTAAATCACCATGTTTGATGATTGAATCTCTCAATTAGTGATGCAAAAAAAAACGTTGACTCCTTATCGTTGGTAAACATCGCCATGTTGAATGTATAAATCACATTGTAGAGTCCATGATATTCCATGATGTTCTCACTACATTCCCTCTGGTAATCTAACGTAACTATGGAAAATCACCATTTTTAATGGGTAAATCCACTATATAAATGGCAATTTTCAATAGCTTTTTGTATGTTTACCAGAGGGTAGTATGATAGTTATATAACAGTTACATATCCCGCGTCCCCATGAATCTCGCGTTTTCCCGCCTCCGTAAAGGACAGGACTTTGGCGGCTTCCATGTGGGCGCGTTGTCGCTTCAAGACCTGTGGCGCCAAACCCGGCCATGAGGATGGTGGGTCCATGAAAATTGTGTCGTTCTTTGTCAGGAGGAGATGAAGGAGCCAACACAAAGAATTGGCAAGATTTAGGAATTCAAGTGGATATATATATATATATATATATGGGAGGGGACTGTTGTGAGCGGCAGAAAATTGATTACTGTAATATAGTAATATAGTAATATATATATATATATATGTATAAGTCAGCCAACGAACAGTGGAGGAGATAACCAACAAACATTTTGGGGGACAGAACCTAGTCCACTGAACAGTGGATACTACAGGAATCCAAGCATAAAACATGCAGGGCGAAGCCGGGGATCCGCCGGGGATCCGCCGGGGATCCTAGGGATCCTAGCTACCACCCAGAAATGGGTGCCTCTGAACACGCACATCAGATAACTCAGGAACATAGGAACATGGAAATATTAGTGAAGCCGCCACAATGGGGATAATGTAATAATTAAATATAATTAAGATTATCTATGCAGCAACATATCTGTGATGTACTCAACATACATCCTGACCGCAAATTGAGCATTGCTTTTTTTTAAGATCATGAAATCTAGATAAAAAGGGAACTGCATGGTATGCTGCGTAAGCTGGGCGGCGTTAAGCTCTTCGCGTAGGCACTTGCAGATTTTCAGGCGTAGGCAAGATTGCATAGGCTGAGCTGCAAGCGGCTGTCTTCTGCATGTGCGGTAAAAAAAATGCGTCGGCGCTCGCGTAGGCAGTTTTTTGATGTGCTTCCGCGTAGGCTACCTTCCATGGAGTAGGCCCGCGTACACACTGCGTATGTGGACCCAAGCACCCGAAAGAAAACACTGCTCAATTGGGGAAATGAAAAGTAGCTGACAACCACAGGAAGCCAAGCACAAGTACGCAATACGGTAGTTTAATATACAAACCAAAATCTCATATGGGTGCATAGAGTTGGTGTCCATCCTAGACAATGCACAACACAAATACACCAACATCAGAGGCACACACAGCACACACAGTGAAAAAGGATGAGATAAGAAGTTAATAATCCGTTAATCCGTTCATCCCTTAGAATTCCATAGCCCTCCGCAGCCAGCTGCACCTCAATCAACTTCATTTGCTTCTTAAACGCACCCACCTCAGAGGTGGTGCGCCCCAAGTCGACGGAAAAGATCTTAACAGTTTTATTCAAGATAGTTCTTTTAATTCATTCCCAAAAGATTGAAGATGTTCCCAAACATGGCACTGATTGAAATCTTGATTGATGTAAGTAATATAAGATATAATCATCAAGAATAATCATCATCCAGAGCATTCTTATTAATCAATATGTATACTATCACATTTGAATGATATAACCAATATTATGAATCAATCTGATTAATCAATAGATATAACCATAGCTTCCCCAAGTGATATGATTGTTACAACTGCTGACAAAGATATGCCATGTCGGACCACCAATGCGACATAGCCAGTGATCCCTAAAGGAACATGGTGAATCAAACGGATAGCAACAAAAAATATACAACGTGATCACTTATCTAACCAGCTGTGTCACTGTTGTTTTTTTTTTGCATTCCGCTTCAAAGTTATTTCACAGCTAGCCATGAACTTACGAAACACAGGTGTCCAAATCAAGCTTACAAAATGAGCCCACTATTTTTTTCCAGTCGGTCTATAAGATCATTAAACATCATTAAACATCATTAAACATCATTAATCCATCCAACTTAGCCAAACCAAGGCTTCCCCATCAAACCAACAATTTTCTTTGGTCTCTAAGGCCATGGGATTCTCATGGCTCATCTCAGGGATCCCACCAGCTCTGTCCGTTGCCGCTCAAGTTTTCTGACCTAATCACCAGCCACGAGCGGGGTGGTTTAGCCATGACACATAGGATCCATGGTGCTGGTATATATGCTAACATGACTGGGGTATATTCATGGGATCCATGGAGCACCATTTGTTTAGCAGCACCATGGATCCCATGGGTGATAGATATGGTAAGATTAATATGATAACTATAGGGTCATATAGGGTATAGTGTAAATGGGGTACAGTGTAATGGAATCAATATATGGTAATATATACATACATATTAACACATACATCCATATACCCAATATTGTTGATATGGGGATATAGATGGATATAGTCATCAACAATACTATTCGTTGGTCCAACAGTCCAACAATTGGGCATGCCTGAAATTCTATAGCCATTCAATGGGAAACATACATTCGATCAATTTCGATCATATGATTCTGGGGTCATTTTCAGACAAACCCATCTACCTGCCTGAATGGGTCGGAGGGCCAATGCCAACGACTTAAATATTTAAATATATATATATAAGAATGGAGCCTTACGGGAGCGAGAATTCCACAGAATCTCTTTGGCTTTGTTGGCAACCCAAACATGTGGCTGGAGGCCAGGGCCAAAGCAAAAAAGAATTGTGCAACGCGGTCTTTCCACTACAAGATCATGGAAGCATGTCCGGATTGCATTATGGCCGTTGTGTGGATGGAAAAATAGTGGTACTACAAAATGGGCATTGATCAATTCCTGGAGGGTATGTACCCTCTGGTAAACTAACGTAACTATGGAAAATCACCATTGTTAATGGGTAAATCAACCATATATAAATATCCATAAATTGCAATTTTGATTCGCAAACTGTTTGTGTACCAGAGGGTAAATCTCCAAGACATGCTCAGTGCTGGTTCTTCAGGCCATCTCCGTCCATGCCAGGAAATAGGCCCGGTTTTTCAAAGGGCTGGTTGTTAACTCATCCCATTTTGAACAATGGCACAAAAGAAAACATAACAAACATGTCGAAAACCACCACTACTATAACATGGCTGGTTTACTTTGCCAGATGACATTCACCTGCTGCTCCACACCAAAAACCACCCCAATTATCAACCGTTGGGACGCTGTTGCAAATCTTCCTTAGCAGGCTTAGCAGGGGTATACCAATAGTCATTCCCAACAATCTGAAGAACACTTCATATTTATTCATATTTGGCATTATTTGAGGTCAAACAAACAGAAAAACAACAGCTACAAAAAAAAATATAGGTTCCTGATGGTTCCTGTAGTTTTTTATCCCTTCACCCAATCCATTGATGGGCTAAATCTCGTCCGTCCCGGAAGTCCCGCCTCATTGGTCAAGCGATCCACTTCTCGTCGATCAGAAGACACACGGTCGCGCTCCTAGACCCGGCGGAGGCGGAAAAGGCGTGCCTCTTAAACCAGTACAACGATATATACTGTAACCAGTTTGAAACCTTGGAAAATGGTTAGCTTATATATGAATTATGTATGATTAATGTATGATTTATGTATGATTATGTTAGATTATGTTAGATTATGTTAGACTGTTAGACCCACGTGTAGCAGAACCCCCAGGAAATTAATGTTGTGCCTTGGGTAAATATGTCGACGCAACGCTCGAGAAAAATTGAGCACCTGCCAAGTCTCAATGCTGGCGGTTCACTAGTTGGGTTGACCGCTCCAAACAGTGATAATATGGCAATTGTCAATATGTGGGGCCCGAGCATCAATCCTATTTCACCAACCAAACTTAGAATGTAGACCCCTGAACTGAACCTAAAAACCCATACATGGGAACCCGGAAGTTGGCGCCAGCCTACTCAAAATAGCCATTTTGAGGCTCCATCTTGCAGCCATATCCAAAAATCATCCCAGATCATCAAGAACCAAGACCCAGGATGAGTAGTTCGGCTCGGGTGTTCCCGACCACTAGAATCACACATCACGAGCCCACGAGCATTCAGGAAACTGAATGATCTTTGAAGGTCAGGTAGCTAGTAGTTTCATTGAAATTCCTGATGCAATACTTCAATATAATCTGATCCCGTCTAATCCCCCTCTCAAGTAATTGGCTGACATCTTCCCCGGCCCACCTGAAGGTTGGCATCTTTCGCCGCGGCCTTCGTTGTGCCACATGGAAAGCCGATGTGGCGATCGAACTTCGGTTAGGATTTCTTGGTGTTTTCCCAAGTGTTTTGTGGATCGACATTTGATGATGTTTGGTTTTGTAGCACTTCCGTGTTTTCAGATAAACCATCTAAATTCTCCAATTTGGAAGTACATACTGGGAATGGTTAGGTGGATCCAGACCTGCCAGATGAAATTCCATGGCCGTGGCTTGCATTTTGGGCACGTTGAGGAAATATTCACCAAGGCACAGCATATACCCATGGCCACCGAATAATTGCACCAACAAAAACTGGTCGGTGGTATACCTACCCCTCTGAAAAATATGAGTTCGTCAGTTGGGATTATTATTCCCAACTGAATGGAAAGTCATAAAAATTCATGTCCCAAACCACCAACCAGAAAAATCCTCATCAGTTTCCCCATGAAACTTCGCCATCGTATGGTATATCCATGCTATATCCCCATTCTCAGGACCTTCAGCTTCTCAGATTCCTCCATCAAGCGGTTCAATCGAGCTTCCTGCATCGTTGTGACGTTCAGCGTATCATAATGTGTTGCTGACATGTGTCGCTGAAATGGATAGTTGTTATATTGTGTTATAATATGTTTGTAGTATTGTTATATGATGTTCCACACTGGTGTTTCAAAGCAACATTCGGCTGTCATCTAGCCATCATGGATCGTCTATGGAAATTACTGTACTTCATGCATCTTCACGCGATACATGTCATGTCGATTCACAAACACCCTGCTTGTCGGTTGCATAACATGTATGCATGTTTGATGCACCATCTTCAAACATACCAAGACAATACAACATATATTCGTATTATCTCAGTTGGATATCTGATATCTGGATCACCCACCCCAAGCCATCTCCCATCTCACATCCATCACCGCCTTGCTGCTGCTGTCAGCCTCGGTTTTCTTCACCTTCAAGTCCAAGTGGTCTTTTACCTGGCTTCATAACCCAAATCAACCATGCTGCAGCAGGCCTTTACCTACATCTTCAATATGTTTACCTACATTTACCTTCACAAATCAAGTAAACTAAGTAAATGAACGTAACATTCCATGGATCATATGGGGAAGCAGCCAGCATTTTTTCACGAAATCCAACGAAATCAGCTGCTGAAGCCCATCCTGTCGCCATCCCACGACATGGCCTTCATCAACTCAGCTCTTTCTAGCTCCAATTCCTTCACCCGCGACTCAGCGCTGCTGAGCTGTTTCTTCATCTTCTCCTGGAGCCAGGCAAAATCTCAACAAAGCGCTTCAAGTGATCACAAAAACATGCTGAAATGGCTTGAAGATGGTTTGAAGAGCCAGTTAATCTAATGGTTAAGAGCCAGTTAATCCAAGAGCCAGTTAATCTAATGGTTTGCAGATATTTGCATTGTTTGAATATGAATCAGGTAGATTAATGTGAGTTGTCATTGCTGCAGAAACCAACAGTACAGGTCCAAAATCAAAAAAATACATAGGGTATAACTAGTGAGATCAGTCATTGAAAACACATGAAAACAGCCTTGGGCCTGCTATCCCATGGTCCCATCCGGGATCACTGAGGTGACCTACAAGGGCCCAGTCCTGGTTCTGTTCCAAGGACGCATTTGTCTTCCTCAGACGCCAAGCTTCAGCGTCAGGAGATGTCAGGAGATGTCAGGAACTGGTTGGCAGCTGAAATGTTCAGTCATGTTGGGACCGTGGCAAATTGATTGTCCATATATATATATATATAATATGTATATCATATATCCATATAATATAACTTTGTGTTGAATCAATCCATCTAAACCAATGTATCAGCGGTTTTTGAACCAAACGGTTTACTCCTTAACGAGTTCTGGAGAGCATCGTGGCTTGTGGCTGCAGGATGCTGCATGGAAAAACCATCAAGGATCATCAGTACAAAATCCGTCGACCTTCTGTTGATTCTATGATAACAGGCCTTTCAAGTGTTGTCTATCAGTTATCAGATTAAACTGAGGCTCTGCAAACGCTTCACTTCATCATTGACCTCGCCGGAAGTCAAAGGTACACCAGAGATGTGGGGGGGAAGCCGTGGAACAGGGCTTTGGGAGATCAGAAACATTACAAAGACAGTTCATCTCATGATGAAATATGCGGACATATGCTGAAATGATTGTGCACCTGAACCAAGGTGATTTTTTGTTGGGGGCTTCCCCCTGCACAACTAGGCCTCACCTATTATGATGTCTTGGTGATCGCCGCAGCCTGCTTCTGCTCTTGCCGCAATTGCTGCACCTCTCAGGCTGCGAAAAATACATGGTGCTGACAGGTCAAAACAAACATAAAAACCCAGCAATCCTTGAGGCTTTACTGGGAAAGAAATACAGGCAAGAAGTTTTTTTTTGAAAATTATGTGGGTACAACTCGACGCTGGACATGCATAGCAATGCACAAATGGCATTCACCAAGATTTGGGTCGGTCAAAACTGTAGCCACCATCTAATCAACCTATCCTGTTCGCTGCCATTCGATTCTGGCAACTTTTCGCTGCAGGGTTCGGGATTGGCAGATCTACCTGTTTGGATCATCTACTTACCCTCTGGTAAACTAACATAGCTATTGAACATGACCATTTATAGTTGATTTACCTTTAAAAAAACTGTGATTTTCCATAGTTATGTTAGTTTACCAGAGGGTATCATCTGAATGCAGGGAACCAACAAAAATTATTGTGTCCCTTCAATGAAGAAGGATCTATCAAAGCAACACTGGAGAATGCGGCATAATCCTCAGGGGATCTTCAAAAAACATTTTTTTCATGATACAACCAAACGAAGCCATGGCCTAGCGCCAAATCTATTCATTTGGGGTGCTTTGTTGGTGTTTTCTTTTAGACAACATCTTTAGAGGGGTCTTATCCCATTAGAGTTCCTTCTAAAATGAGAAACTTTGTTCAAAACTCTAATGTTGTGTCTTAGTTTTCTAAAAACAAAATGGTTTTCATTTTTTTTGTTCCAAACATGTCCATTGGAAGACCTACGACCTGGTGCGTGTTTGAAAAACCCAACCTGTCTCCACGACGGCCCAATATGGCACCCCGCCTCGCTGTCTTTTTGGCAGGTCTCTGAGATCGCTTTGTCCAGCTCCTGTCGTTTCCAAGATGGAAAAACTATGAAAAACTAATGGTCATGGTCAACATCACACATATTCGTTTTTTTCAGGCAGTTTGTATTGTTCCCACTATTAGTCACTATGGAAGATTAAATACCCTCTGGTTATTTAACATAGCTATGGAAAATAACCCATTTATAGATGGTTTACCTATTAAAAATGGTGATTTTCCATGGCTATGTTAAATAACCAGAGGGTACCTGGGATTGATATATTGGATATGAATCGTTCCAACATGTTCCAACAATCCCATGATCCCGTGGACCGAGGCCAGTGGATTGCTTTCAGAGTTTTCACCTAATGGTGCCTGCAATGAGCCGGGGATATCCCAACGCATCGCAACCCAAGTATGAACCAAGAATGACCCAGCTATGCAAACACAGTTTCTCATGTTTTTTCAATGCCACGCAGCGTGAGCACTCAGCCAGCGCAGCGGCATCACTCCCAGATCCGGACTACACCTTGGGAATGAGCCACAAGGTCCCAGTTTTGTGGAAACAAAACTTTGATGAAAGACTTAGCAAGAAAAATCAACGAGGTGTATGTATGTATGTATGTATGTATATATGTAAATATGTATGTATGTATGTATGTATGTATCTATGTATCTATGTATCTATGTATGTATCTATGTATCTATGTATGTCTGTCTGTCTGTATGAATGTGTGTGTATGTGTGTGTATATGTATGTATGTATGTATGTATGTATGAATGTATGTATGTATGAATGAATGTATGTATGTATCTATGTATCTATGTATCTATGTATGTATCTATGTTTCTATGTATCTATGTATGTATGTCTGTCTGTATGAATGTGTGTGTATGTGTGTGTATATGTATGTATGTATGTATGTATGTATGTGTGTATGTATGTATGTATATATATATGTATATGTGTATGTTTATGTATATGTATATGTAAATGTACATGTGCGTGTGTATATGTATGTATGTATGTATGTATGTATGTAAATATGTAAAATTAAGTATATGTATGTATATGTATGTATATGTATGTATATGTATGTATATGTGTGTATATGTATGTATTTGTAAATGTATGTATATGTATGTATATGTATGTGTATGTAAGTATATGTATATGTATGCGTGTGTGTATGTATGTATGTATGTATGTATGTATGTATGTATGTATGTATGTATGTATGTATGTATGTATGTATGTATGTATGTATAT
>Ga0126342_10021292_pt1 | contig 10822 bp, 11 predicted proteins | sample Cyp1metagenome_FD_92528 | JGI IMG/M metagenome (GOLD analysis project Ga0126342, IMG submission 92528) | Coral microbial communities from Lord Howe Island, Old Settlement Bay, Australia - Cyphastrea 1 metagenome | ecosystem: Host-associated > Invertebrates > Cnidaria > Coral ... | reverse complement strand
TTACATACATTACATACATTACATACATTACATACATTACATACATTACATACATACATACATACATACATACATACATACATACATACATACATACATACATACATTACATACATTACATACGTTACATACATTACATACATTACATACATTACATACATTACATACATACATACATACATTACATACATTACATCAATTACATACATTACATACATTACATACACCACATACATTACATACACTACATACACTACATACAGTACATACATTACCTACATTACATACATACATACATACATACATACATACATATATATATACATTACATACATACATACATGCATGCATATATATATATACATTACATACATACATACATACATACATACTGGCATGACATGACATGACATGACATTACATGACATGAAATGACATTACATGACATTACATTGCTTCAAACATTACATGACATGACATGACATTCCATTACCTTATGTTACACTACATGACATTGCATTATGTATATTACATACATTACATACATACATTAAATAAATTACATGACATTACATTACATTACAGTACATTACATTACAGTACATCCATACATTGCATACATTACATACACACATACATACAAACATACATACACACATACTTACATACATTGCATTCCATTCCATTTCATTACATTGCATATTTGACATACACACATACATACATACATTACATACTTTGCATGCATGCATACATTACACTACATTACATTTTACGACAATACATGACATGACATGACATGACATTACGTTACGTTACATTACATTACGTACATTACGTACATTACATACATTGCAATACATTAGGTTACATACATTACCTACATACATTGCATACATTACATACATACTTTCATAGAATACATACATTGCAAACACACATTACATACATACAATACTACAATACATTACATACATACAATACATACATCACATTACATGACATGACATGACATTGCATTGCAAAACAAAAAGTACATAACATTACAAGAAATAAAGAAACATTACATAACATTACAAAACACAACATTAGACAACATAACACTACATAACATAACATTACATAACATTACATTACACAACGTAACATTACGGCCAGGCGCAGTGATGTGTGTTGCCCGGAACGTTCAAATGGCATACCATACATGATCCTTCAACATGCTCAAACAGCTTCGCAGGGCCAGTGTCTTGAGATTTCCGATTTCCCAAACGACGAACCCTAAACCCTGAACCCCTAAACATCCTAAAGCCTAAAACCCTAAAACCCCAAATCCTAAAACTCTAAACCCTAAAACCCGAAACCTAAGCCCTGAGAACTTTGAATCCTAAACCAGTATTTTTGCAATCTCTCCTATCATATATTCGACAACACGACATCCTTAATGTTGATGTCTGGGCAACACACGGCGTCTGTGGGTGACATTACAAAACAAAACATTACACAACATAACATTACACAACGTAACAGCACATAACATTACATTACATTACATTACAGTATATACATTACACATATACATTACATCCGTTGCATACATTACATACATTACATTACATACATTACATACATTACATTACATACATTACATACATACATTGCATACCTTACATACACTACATACATTACATACATATAGGACATACATTACATACATACGTACAGTACATTACATTATACACATTACATAAACTACATTAATCATACACATCACATTACTTTACATGAAATGGCATGACATGACATGACAAGACATTACATTAAAAAAAAACAAGAAATACATCACATTACAAAAGAAAAGAAACATTACATAACATTACAAACCACAACATTAGACAACATAACATTACATAACATTACATTAAAAACATTACATAACATTACACAACGTAACATTACGGCCAGGCGCTGTGATGTGTGTTGCCCGGAACGTTCAAATGGCGTTCAAACATGATCCTTCAACATGCTCAAACAGCTGCGCAGGGCCAGTGTCTTGAGATTTCCCAAACGACGAACCCTAAACCCTAAACCCTAAACATCCTAAATCCTACAACCCTAAAACCCCAAACCCTAAAACTCTAAACCCTAAAACCTAAGCCCTGAAAACTTTGAATCCTAAACCAGTATTTTCTGCAATCCCTCCTATCATATATTCGACAACACGACATCCTTAACGTTGATGTCTGGGCAACACACGGCGTCTGTGGGTGACATTACAAAACAAAACATTACACAACATAACATTACACAACGTAACAGCACATAACATTACATTACATTACAGTATATACATTACACACATACATTACATCCGTTGCATACATTACATACATTACATTACATACATTACATACATTACATACATTACATACATTACATGCACTACATACATTACAAACATTACAAACATTACATTACATACATACAGGACATACATTACATACATACAGTACATACATTACGTACATTACATTATAGACATTACATAAACTACATAAATTATACTCATTACATTACATTTACTTTACATGAAATGGCATGACATGACATGACATTACATTACATTTACATATATATATATATATTGCATCTCTTTAGCGACTTTCTATGTACTGTAAGAAATTTCAGTAGGATCAATTAGACCAATATCATTCAATTTTTGCAGCCGAAAGAAACATATACCATCCTGATATGATCCTGATATGTGCAGCAATTTCATGAGAACCTCATCTCTGAATTGTTGCACAGGCCTGTTTGCCAAGTTTGATCATCTTCAGAATTTCAACAATGGTGAAAGCGCTCTATTGCAGAATGGAACCCCCAACCAGTTTCCATACATAGCGACACCATCTGGATTTGAATCACGTGTGTTCAATAATGACATCTTTCTTTTTTTCATGAACATACATGAATGAAGTCTTGACTCACCATTCGCATTTCATTCAGAAACAGCCCCCCCTCCCAAACCAACATGATCATGACCATGACGACATATAGTTATTTGTCAAAAGCCTGATACCTAAATGGTTCCCTAAAATCGCTGGATTTAGCTGGTTGACGGATGGTTATTCCCCAAACGAATGGTCATTTCCATAGATTTTTGACCCATCCCCAGACGACCATCCTACCTGCGCCGCGAGCGGCGCGGTCACAAGGGTCACCAGGGAAGCGTCTGGACAGCTATCCAGGAAGAAGCTGGGCTCCTTCTGGGGCCGGGTCAGGGATGACATCTGGAGATGGGGAAACATATGGGAAAATATGGGGAAAAATGGGAACATATGACCAACACCATTGAAAATATCAACATGATTCAACATATCTTAAGAGACCATGTGGTTGGAACCAAGTCACAATGATACATAATGAGCTATCAAAAAGTACTTTTTTTTTAAAGTCACCTTTGGGAAGCAAACCTGTACAAACATAGAGTGACATGGAGGGTGAATTCGACAAAGGAACTCTAAACCGGCAATGATGGCAATGGAAGCCCCCTTGAGGTCCAAGAATCTCATCCCACCAACAAATTGGAAAGCACACGTCGACCCAAATACATTGGCCTACTCTGGCGAATCAGAGAATGGCACAAATAACTTTGAAGTCAAAACGCAAATTCCTCACATATCATTGCGCCGGGACGACCCCTTGCAAAAGATGGCAAAAAGTGTTTGAAACAGTGTATAATCCCAAAGAACTAGGATACATTAGGATGGACCCAGGTGGTATCCGTTTATGTTGTTTACTCCTAATCTCTCAATTTTTGCTGTGGAATGCTCAACCTTCTCTTAAGCCAAAACCCAGGCCCACCTCATCTCGACATTTTTGCGACTTCAAAACACCAATCGGTTTGGACCTGGCGCCACGTTTGATTACAGGAGGGTCAACTCGAGTTTTATCCCCTGCGGGTTGATTGATGTTTGTTCATTTTATATTAGACTTAAACCCCAGCATACCCCATTAATTGTAGATAGAAACCCTATATATATATATATGGTTAACTGGGACACCACCATTGATTTAAAATCTTGGGAAAATTGGCTTAGTCATGCTTAAATCTCCATTTTATCCACATTTATATGATTTTCCCATGATTGACCCTCAGGTTATTAACATAGTTACGGACAATTGCACATTTACAAAAGATAAACATGATGACTTACCTAGCTACAAAATTGTGTTTTTTCCAGTTCGCACGGTGAAATAACTAGAGGGTATCCCCCAAAGATCATTTCTCCACATTTATATGGTTGAGGGTCCACTAAATCCCAATGTTTGATGTTTTGATTGACCTGACCAACAAAATGGTGAATCCAGGATGGTCATAATCTCTTATGGTGATCATCATCTATCATTAGAATCTATTATCCATAGGGTGGTGATGATCATACTCATATCATATCCTGATTTCATGGTTAAATAATTAAATACCCTTTCAACCAACAACTGTGGAATAAGAAACCCATTTATAAAACTTGCATTTGGGCCCCTAACTCTATGAATGCCAACTAGAGGGTAATAAATCCAAATCCACATTGTTAATCATCATGATGCCTACTATTTGATGGTTAAAACTCAATCATTTGATGGTGATATGTTCCCAAATTTTCCGATATTGTTTGGTGGTTAAACCATGGTTAAACCTCCATAATTTGATCTGGTTGGTGGTGTCAACCCCTCTGAAAAATATGAGTCAGTTGGGATTATTATTTCCAATGTATGGAAAATAAAAAGCCATGTTCCAAACCACCAACCAGTGATGGTTAAATTCCAAAGATCCAGCCTTCCAGGCGTCCGCTCTTTGACTCGTCGCCAGCATCGCTTGCGCCGCGCCACGCGGCACAGCGACGAGGTCGTGCGGCGCATGGCGGCCGCGGCGACATCAGCGGCGGCAACGGGAAAGGAGGCGTTTTTTTGGCGAAGAAAATTTGGGGATTTGTGGGATGTACATGGAGCAAAAAAGTGGATTTATGGTGATTTAAGACTTGATAAGATGACCTTATTTCAGATGATTTGAGGTGATTTAGGATGATCTTGTAGATTTAAGAGGACTTAATGGGGATGTAGAAAGCACAATAGTGGATTAAAGCAACACAAATGGGAATTTGACAAGCAAAAGGTCTTGAAAAAGGGGCTCACAAAGCATTAAAGCATCTATTTGAAAAGACCGGATTGAATAGTAAGTTATATAGGCCATGTTTTACAGTAGCTACAATAAACAAAGGGATTTAAGCAGCAGAAATTGGATTTGTGCCGCTCCTGTTTGCCAGGGATCATTGGGATCATGGGGATTCAACATGGGATCTGAGACCTTGGTGACCTTAATTCAACAGTTTTGCCATGGGTACTGCGAGGAAACGGCTTCCCATATTCCCATTTCAGTTCATGACGGAAACACATCAAACAAACCGATCTGTGCCCATAAACATCCGGTAATACGATCAGCAGCTTTTCTTGTGGCCCATTCCAACTTCTTGTATGCCATAGGCCATGTTCCTTTCATGTTTTGCTTCATGAGCCAGTATTGGCCAAGCAAGGTGGGACTCAGACACTCAAGATACTCAAGTGGCCGTGTTCTTCGCAGTAATGCCAGCCCCAAATATAAGCAATGCCGAGGGGTGCCACAAGTAGTGATGACAATCACATGACAATGGATACTAGTGTGGAACCCCATAAGTAAACACTCCAGGAATTGAGACTAATCCAGGAAACATCTTCCCGTCATCATTCAGTTTTGGTATAGCTTGAAGATATATATATATATATATTATCATTGTAAATGTGTACGTATGTATGTGTGTATATATATATGTATTCATATTCTATATATATATATAGTCTTCTATAGTCATATGAATCATATGAACAATTATTTATTATTCTCTATATCTTTCGACAGCCCAAGCACAGCTACAACCTCCGTCCTGCATGGACGTGGCCCTCAATGGCTTTGTCTATACCAAACAAACACCACCCAAGGAGAGCCATTGCGAGACTCAGGCTGACCAAATGTGAGATATGGGACCCGTGCCATAGCCCAACTTTTCCACAGGGCACTGCAGTTCAATCCCTCGCAGAGGGCGCTATGCGCAGGGGGAAGCGACTATGGTCAGCCAGGAGTGGCCATAAAGACCATCCACTGGAGAAATCGACGGAAAACCATAGGGGGGTTGTTTGAAAATACCAAACCTATCATCGGTTTAAATTGGTTGAGAAGGGTTGGACAACCAAGTCGACCCCGTGTTCTACGGAATGGCAAATCATCATGTGTTGTATGTTCGTTAAACGGTTTCTTGTATAGAAGGTCAAAACAGTCCCTAATCCGCCATTCTTGCTGTTTGAATCTTGTTCACGGGACAAGCCAGTCTTGCTTCAGGGTTGGTGGAAAGTATGATGCAATCCCATGGGCACATCGGCACATCCCGGACTGAATTTTTGGTCATGGCTAGGCCTAGATCAGATATTCACACACACATGACTAAACTCTGAATCTCCAACAGGATAAAAAGGTCTCTACTCACTCTACTTCAAAAAAACAAAAAAAAACATATCAAAGAGAGAAAATAAGCCTGTTCAATAAGTTCAATAACCAATATTTTTTCTTGGTGAAATCCACATGAAAGGATACCCACAAGGACCCCTTGCTCAACGTAGTTGACCACGGACTGCATGGAGAGAATCCCACTCGTCAACAAGAAGGGACATGGAAAGGAACAAAAAGGTGGCTTTGTACCAAATATATCCAAATATGGAGTTTCAAAGGAACCAACTACGGAACCAACTATTATATGGAGTTCACTCTCTCTCTCTCTCTCTCTCTCTCGCCTTCTCAAGGAGTTCAACAGAGCTACATAAAGACAACATATCTAATATGGAGCTGTCTTGTCTAATTTATCATAGTTATCCCTGTGACGAAACATGGCCACCGTAGCCCTTCGCCCCAGCAGTGGCAGGACGCCAAAAAATCCCGGCACTTCTCACCGGGAGATCGTCAACGGCACTACGCTGGACAGCTGAAATAGCATGATCGAGCCACCGGCAAGGCGAAAGTCGCGACTGGGATCACAACCCCCCCAAAAAAAACATCATGGAACATCAAACAGATTTGAAATCAGAGATGCATATGCTTGCTATGCTTATTGTATACTGTATATTAATATATATGTGATTTATCTCAAAGAAATTGTAATGAATCAGTTCTGCACAATACTGTAGCTGAAATGGGTGCAACAATGTTAAAAGTTCATGTGCAGAGAACAGCAAATCAAAGCGAATCAGAGAAAACGGAGCATCAGAGTGACAAAGCCAGTCCAGTGGAGCCAGTCCAGTGTCACAAATGTAACGCCGTAGCCACGCAAAAAGGCTGGCAAATCGCTCTCGAGTGCCAGCCAAGTTGGGCGTGCAGTTCAGAGGGGACCGTTCTGAGCAAAGACCTTGAAATATGTTGAAGCAATCCCAGATTTCTTCATCTTGGCCCAACAATACACCATCATACACCGTCCCACTTTATAAGCAAAGGATAGTGTAAATCACCCCTTTTCTGGGTCTACGACACTCCTTCAGTATTTCTGTTGTTGCTGGCAACCACAAGCCATGAAATTCCATCAATGCCCAAATCTTGCAATGGTTTTCTGATTTTCTGGTGAAACCATGAAACATAAATTATGGTGATATATTGTATTATGAATATATGTGGACCGTTTGAACAAGGTGAGGCTCTCAAGTTGTAAGTTGGTTGATAATCCCATTAACTATGAATATGTGAGATTATGTCACGTTGCACCCCCCACAAACCAAAGCTATTCGAGTGTTAAATCAATAGGGCCTAAGGGGGTCTCACCTTGAAAGAGTGAAACAGTTCCCCTCTCTTTCTAGGTGCACTGCAAACTTCAAATTTCGTTTCGCTTCGGATCTCAATCGCCCACAGGGCAAGGAGACAGAGACTAGGACAGTGGTGAATACTGTCAATGTGGCAACAAGACAGGCCATAACCATTGCTTGCTCTGGTGTTGGACGACTAAGATCCGGCGTGTAGCCAAAAATTTTCTGAAAAAGCTATGGAGCACAACCTGGATCGAAGGCAATACCAGTACCCCAGGTCTGAAAAATCACCTCTTTGTGATCCGACACATGAAGAAACGGGATTTTCATGGGGGATCCACTGTGTGACATGCAAACCGCGGAAAAGGGCGCAGTTGGATGCTGTTTCTTGGATTTTTGTTGGTCAAATGTTAAGTCGGAATCCGAAAAATACTCTGGTATAGTAGCAATTTGGATGCAAAGCTTCAAGATCCCACGCACAGCAATGTAATATAATGCAATGTTCCAGTTCCAACTTCTATCACTTAGACCTTTTTGCTTAGTTAGTGATCAAATACATTCCTGGTCCTTTCACACATTCCACCACGGCCCAAGCGAAAGAAAGTGTTCTTTACCAAACAAATACCGACATTGAACAACTCATAGATCCCACGAACTGACCCCATGACCCTGCCACTACTAATTATCACTACCCCTATAGAATACCTGAAATGGCTAAGGCTGAACATGACTGGTGTAAATTTGTCCCCGAGAAAGAAGAACCGTCAAAGATCGGGAATGGAACTATGTCGCTGAGATAATGCTAACGTCTAATGGTATGACCTTGTATTCAAGGTATCATCCCAAAAATATCCAAAAAGAAGAAACAAAGTGACTGACTATAGGAACAGCCATGGTTTTTACTCGTCATACACTGAAGAACTGGCTATGCAGGCGCCATCCGCTGGCTGTGCTCCCGCGGCCCCCAGCTGGGATCAGTGGCCCGACAAGTCCATGTGCGAGACCCAGGGGCGAAACCGGAAGTGCCTCCCTAAGGAAGCAATATATGAATAATATATATATATATATATGTATGTGTGTGTGTCAATGTTCCATTTTTTATCACTTTTTGATGTGTATATATATAAATACAAATAGAATTAAAATGTATTTGTTAAATGCATCTACATTTACGCATCTATTTACATGGTGTATTTGAATGAAACAATTCTTAAGCAGCAGTATTATCATTCACATGCACATGAGTATTTGAGGAGATTTGAGGGGGTGAAAAATGAGCGACGTATTTACTGGGTACGGTATATACCAGTATGTTTGGAAGGCTTCGAGTCGTAGATCAGATTTCCTATCCAGCAAAAAATGCTACTTAAGCAGCAAGTACCTGAACAAGTCTTGGAATACTTAATGCAAACAGACTTTAACTTATGTCGTGGAGATACCACGTCACATGATATCACTCGCAAAACAATGCCGTCAAATTTTGGACCTTGGCTCTTCACGGACATGCAAATACCAACGGATGTTCACCCATCAGATGTCCCTGACATTCCCTGACGAAGGGCTCGGGCACCAACGCCAGGAGGACGTCAGGTCCTGGGTCCCACTGTTGGAGTTGACTAGCGCTTAAGAGCTCTGCGAACGTGTCGTTCGAAGGGCGAGCCGCATCGAGCAGAGTAGAAAAAAATCGAAACGCACACTGAGCGAACCGTGTGCGGCAAAGGACACATCAAACATCAACCATCAGCAACCTATACTGATCTTTGTTGTCCCATCTTTTGTAACATAATGAAACTATATTTAACTTTGCCAACACACCGGGTCCCACAAGTACCGTCGACTGAGACCGGGCCTACGCCACAGCTCAGGTCAGGCGTAGGGGACAGGCGCTGAATCGTCGGTCGGTCCTGTCATGACCCGCCCGGTCAGCCACCAAATCTCCTTCAGGGCGTCTGATCCACAAATCTTCAAAACTACAGTACCAAACAGGAGCTCGGATCTCTTGAATTTTGAGCCTTTTTGATTCATCATGAATCATGATTCATCAAGTCTTTTAAGAAGTCTCTGACCAAATCTGCGTTTGTAGGATTTTGGGTTTTGACAAGTTCCGAACCATCTAGAAGCAGCAATAACTTTGTGTCACACGACTTGTTTGTGGGCCACCTACCTCTTGGAGATCAAAATGGCGATTGGTCCCTGGGCCTTCGCTGACCCATCATTTTTGCAAGCTCCCATGCACCGGGCTGCAACAACTGCCAGCAGATCTGGAAAATTCATGAAAAAAACAGGACCCCAAAATGGTTGTATTCATACATATAAATATTTCTAGTAGTGTTCATGAAATGTATGCATGGATGCATGCATGCATGCATGCATGTGTGTGTGTGTATGTGTGTATGTGTGTATGTGTGTATGTGTGTGTGTATGTATGTATGTATGTATGCATGCATGCATGGATGGATGTATGTATGTATGTATGTGTGTCTGTCTGTCTGTCTGTATGTATGTATGTATGCACGTATATATGTATGTATGCATGTATGTATGCATGTATGTATGCATGTATGTATGTGTATGTATGTGTATGTGTGTATATGTATGTGTATGTATGTGTGTATATGTATGTGTATGTATTTGTGTATATGTACGTGTATGTATTTGTGTATATGTATGTGTATGTATGTATGTATGTATGTGTATGTATGTGTATGTATGTGTATGTATGTGTATGTATGTGTATGTATGTGTATGTATGTGTATGTATGTGTATGTGTATGTATGTGTATGTGTATGTATGTGTATGTATGTGTATGTATGTGTATGTACGTACGTACGTACGTACGTAGGTAGGTATGCGTATGTATGTATGTATGGATGGATGGATGGATGGATGGATGGATGTATGGATGTATGGATGTATGGATGTATGGATGTATGGATGTATGGATGTATG
>Ga0126342_10021291_pt1 | contig 10822 bp, 16 predicted proteins | sample Cyp1metagenome_FD_92528 | JGI IMG/M metagenome (GOLD analysis project Ga0126342, IMG submission 92528) | Coral microbial communities from Lord Howe Island, Old Settlement Bay, Australia - Cyphastrea 1 metagenome | ecosystem: Host-associated > Invertebrates > Cnidaria > Coral ... | reverse complement strand
TATGTAATGTATGTAATGTATGTAATGTATGTAATGTATGTAATGTATGTAATGTATGTAATGTATGTAATGTATGTAATGAATGTAATGAATGTAATGAATGTAATGAATGTAATGAATGTATATATGTATGTAATGTAATGTAATGTAATGTAATGTAGTGTGATGTAGTGTAATTTAATTTTATGTTAAGTTATGTATGTCTGTATATAAATTAACGTAATGCAATGTAATGTAATGCATGTATGTATGTAATGTATGTATGCATGTATGTTTGTATCTATGTATCTATGTATGTATGTATGTCTGTTTGCCTGTTTGTCTGTTTGTGTGTCTTTATGTATGTATGTATGTATGTATGTATGGCAATGTATATAATGTAACGTGATGTGATGTCATGTAATGTAATGTAATTTAATGTAATGTAATGTATGTATGTAATGTATGTATGTAATGTATGTATGTAATGTATGTATGTATGTATGTATGTATGTACTGTATGTCTGTCTGTCTGTTTGTATGTATGTAGGTATGTATGTAGGTATGTATGTTGTAATGTATGTATGTATGTATGCATGCATGCATGTATGTATGTATGTATTTATGTATGTATGTATGTATGTATGTATGTAATGTAATGTAATGTAATGTATGTATGTAATGTAATGTAATGTATGTATGTAATGTATGTATGTATGTATGTATGGATGGATGGATGGATGGATGTATGTATGTATGTATGTATGGTTATGTAATGTGATGTAATGTAATGTGAAGTAATGTAACGTAATGTAATGTGGTGTAATGTAATGTAATGCAATGTAATGTAATGTAATGCAATGTATGTATGTATGTATGTATGTTTGTATGAACTAATGTAATGTAATTTTAATGCAACGCAATGTAACGTAATGTAATGTAATGTTATGTATGTATGTACATATGTATGTATGTATGTTTGTATGTATGTATGTATGCATGCATGTATGTTTTTCAATGTATCCATTTCTGCCGATGAGCACTCGACATTCCATTTGTTTCACACAAAACAACCATCGGGGGGGGCAGCGAAGCACAGGGAAATACTCTGCGGGCAGCGATCCTGATAGACACCTGGGGACAAGGCTGTGCTGCCGTAGCGGGCCTGGATGACTTGTTGGTAGAGTTGGTTCATGAGTGGATTGATTTTCAGTCATGAATCGGGAACTATATATTATTAATGTTATATATATATACACACATATACATATTATCCATTTTTGTATATTATCTTATTACTTTTGCGCAGGGTATCTAAGAGTAGTTCAAAGAGTTTCCAGTTGTCAACCATGTGTCTCGGAGCTACCAACTATCATGGGATTTGGGGTTCCACATTCTGAGACAACGTTGGAATAGGGATGCATGAGCCAGCCAGAATTGTGGTGATGCACGTTACATCTTGCAAAGCAACTAGAAACAAGGTCAATTCTGAAGTTTGGAGGTGTTTTGGCATCGATTTGGCCATGGGTCAAAATGGTCAACCACCAAAGTCAAATATTGATGATTCACTACCATAGAATTGACCAAATCCATGGGTTGTTGGATATCCCATCCTTAGCGGGTTAGGTACTTCCTCCTGCCGCCTTCCGTCAAACACGACATTTTTCTCTCGCGTCCGTGGATGATGTTCCCATTGGAATGATTTTGGAATGGGGATTTCATGTGTGTGTACTGAAGTTACATATATATATACATATATATGTAGATCATAGTTGGTTGAGTCTTGGGGAACTCAGTTGATTCTCTCATGCCGCGGACAACAACAAAGAGTTGCCGTGTGGCAGGTGATTCCGATGAAACCAAAATGGATCCTTTACAAAGACCGGAGCTCCAAATCCTCCTGGAAGAGGCCGCCCGTCATGCGCCTCAACTGCTGCCGCTGCTGGCGGAGCAGCTGGAGCAACGAGGCGCTGCAGAAAATGATGGGGATGGTCAAAACACCAGTCAAGAATAGTTAAAACCACTGAATCTTCAAAAAAAATAAGAACTCAACCATCCTTGACTTCCTCAACCATTTGGGGATGGCTTAAAACTTAGAAAAATACGGTGAAATGCGCTGCGCCAGGGGTTGCACTGGATTGGTCCTTGGGCAACGACTGTCGCAGCAACTTTGGCAGATACGCGCTGGATGCTGCGCTGGAGGTGCTGGTGAAGGAGAGATGTCCGAAAGAACTTGTACATATCGGGGATTTGACAGCCAAAAAATAGGAATATCACCATCAACAAAGGTGATTTATCCATCAACCATGGTGATATATCCATCGAAAATTGTGATTTGTCCATCAGCAATGGTGGTTTGTCCATCAACAATTGGAATTTCATGAATGAACAGTGGATTTGGATGGTTGTGGGTTAAAGTTGGATACCAAGAAACCCACCACCTCGGTGATGTTTACCTACCTACGTATGTTTATTGTTTGTGACTTTGACCAAACATATGGGGATTGAACCAACCAGATTCGGAATTTGACATAACTTATTAATAATCAATAACATGAGGGGATTTTCAACATTTTTTTGGATCTGGATCTGTCCAAAGATATGGGGTTTATCTTCAACCATGGCATTTTGGGGATTGTCCCTTGGGATTTTCGGTCAAACTGTGTGGATTTCTGTGGATTCCATTTTTTTTTGTCCTTGGTGGACTGGGGCATCGGTCAGTCATGAGACTTTGAATATGATGTAGTGGGATAAAACGGGGATGATTTAAAACATGGTTATTGCAAGAAAAACATGTCCAACCTGTCCCAAGTGATGCCTTTGGAGCACTGCCGCGAATGTCCATGAACCTTCCCTCAATGAAACATGGAAAATTGGAAAATCATGAAGTTCCATTGCAATGGTGATCTGGTTGGTGGTTTGGAACATGAATTTTATTTTTCCATTCAGTTGGGAATAATCATCCCAACTGACTTTCATATTTTTTAGAGGGATTGAAACCACCAACCAGTGATTTATTACAATGATGTGGGGAACAAAGGTGATTTATCCATCAGTCCATCCATCAATCCATGATCCATTCCTAGATGAAATGTCTTGGAGTTTCCAGCACTTTTTGGGACCTGGAGGGCTGGTATTGGCATGGTATTGGCATTGCCGTTTGGTGATGCATTGGGATTCAGGAGATGCGAAACGAGGCCGCAGCCCTCTCCCTGCTGTCCCTGGGTCAAGGACAGGCCGTGAATGCATTGGGGGTTCCACAAAAAGTGACTGGTTGGTGGTTTCAAACATGATTTTTATTTTCCATAATATATGGGATGTCATCCTTCCCATTGACGAACTTATATTTTTCAAGATGGTTAAATCCACCAACCAGGTGATCATTTGCAGACACCAAAACTCGACAAATTCCAGGGGTTTTATGAAAGTTCTATGTGCTATGGTCAAAGCATGGGATATGGGGTTTGGTTCTCTTATCATCACTACCTGAGAATGGGGTATAGACGCCTATTAATCAATTGATGACCATCCCCAACACGAGCAATTACCAAACTTTTGAGCATTGCGTGTATCACAATTGCTGGTTGGCATTGTCTAGAGCTTGGGATTCGAATTTGCTAATTTGTAGCAGTATCTGATTGGTGGTTTGGGACATTTTATATTTTTCCATATATTGGGAATAATCATCCCAACTGACTTTCATATTTTTTCAGAGGGGTTGAAACCACCAACCAGAGTATTTTTGACAACAACACCAAGATATTCAGGATGATTCAGGATTACCCATGAAGACCCAGGATTTAAGTCCACATGGTCCACATGGGCACCTGGTTGCTGTATAGCGAACCTTTTGGGAATTCGACATAGCTGTGGAACATCGCCGTTTTTGATAGGTAAATCATCTATCATTGGGCCAATTTCCATAACTATATATACTAAATTACCAGAGGGTACATCTGCATCTGAACCTCATCTTGCTTGTGGCCAATCTTTCCTCCGTAGGAAGTGGCAAAGGTGACACTTATCAATTGATCCTTGGGTCTAAGCATGGCGGCCTGTGTTGTGAATGTCCTCAAAACTTCAAACGGGATTCAAACGGGTATGTCTGACAACGGAGGTATACCGAATATAGTGCCAGAATATAGTAGGGAAAATGCTTATTAACCAGTGGATTTAGAGCTACCCCATTACAGACAAACCCAAATGGGGAATCCTTGGGATTAGCAATGTTTGCGATCGGAGATGCTCTTCGAATGTTTGCGAATGGGTGCTTCCTGGTCCTCATTTTGATAAGACCCAGTTCATGTCGGCCATGATCACAAGTGCCTACCAGGTTGGCACCACCCTAGTACTGGTATGACATGGTTACGTAGTTTTGTCTAGATGAACATCAACATATGATCAGACCCGCTAAAGATGATATTTGACCATGGTTTGAACTCATGGTTTTCAGTAAATTCACAACTTGCAGCCATGGAAATGTCATGGCCGATGCACATAACGCCTTTTCTATGGCGAAAATCCGATGATCCGGAAACCTTGGATGAAATCGTCTACCGGTAGTCGTCCACCATCTGGGAAATCTACCGGGGCTGTGTATATTATATTATGTTGTATTATGTTATATTAAATTAAACTCTATATATATACTATATTATACCATACCATATGATATTAAGTTACATTAGATTATATGATTATATTGGATTATAATTTGTTTCATGTATACATATACATATATATTACATTACATTACATTTATATGTAATATTGCAATATATCGGTGTTTTTGTTTTTTCATGGCCCCAGCATATCCTGCCGCTGAGTTGCCCTGAGGGATTCTGATCCATTAATGCGCGCAGCGGCCGCGCAGGGGATGACGAGGCTGCTTGCTCCATGTCTTAGGAAAACCCCATAGAAATAGATGATTTACTGATAAACACCCATTGAAATAGATGATTTACTGATAAACATGGTGATTTCTGGTGAGTTCAACGGATTTGGATTTACCTTTGGTGATTTTTCATATCGCGAAAACGAAAACCCAAAAAGAGTCCAATGATTTACCAGAAGCTATACATCGAAATGCAACATGGGTATATGGTATGGCGCAAAAGTACCATATAATGATATAATGGTTGTCATCATGTTGATAGTGTCCTCAAAGCCTCAAAGTCTCATCATGTCAGGGATAGATTTTGGAGTTTCTCCTTGGCGAATGGATAGCAACACTGGGTTCTAAACCTCAAAGACTGGGAAATATCAAGAGATGTCATGCAATTACTTACATCCAATCCCATCCAATCTCCATCCATTCAACCATCATTTCAGTGATGGATAATGGCAAGACCAACTTAATAACCCCCACAAGGTCAACAAGGTGAACCAGGTTTTTGGAGGCACACCACGCATGGGAGGTACCCTTTGTGAGCATCCAACACGATCCAAAACTATCACGTGTGATGCAAAGATATGCAAAGAATAGTCAGAAATGGATCATTTTCGGGATGATGTTGCATTTTATGTTTTTACTCATGGTTTTTTGACTATTTTCTTGTCTTTTATTTTTACTTTTTTTTGAGTAAAACCATGAGGGATCAAGAAATTCATTTCCCCAAAAGCAAAACTCCGGGGACTCGGAGGGATTTTTTGGTCCTAAAAAAAATCAGGGGAGAGTCGCAGGGAAGCCTCGAAAAAAGGGAGGGAAAAAAGGGGGGAACTCTGAAAATCCTAAGTTGATCGAGTAAAAAGATATGGTTGTTGATATGGGTTCTTATTTCAATGTCTACCTGGTTTTTGCTGAGTCATATGGCAACAGATAGTATGGAAACCTATTAGCCAAGTAGATCCAAGTAGTATAATGAGATGGGATAGGGGCTGAAATCGCGGGTATTTGAATGGCTCACTTGACATCCCAGAAGAGGTTGGCCACAATCGAGGCTCGTGGAGAAATTGGTGAAGGACTGCGGTGCAGATGTGAATTCCAAGGCCGGGGGTCGCCGGGGTCGGCGACGGGATTTTCGCTACATAAAACATATAGATTCCATGGTGCTGATCTTAGATGATGCAAGTACCTTTCTTGCTCTGATTGATTGGGTGTCCATGTTTGTTCCTTGGTGTAGATGTTTGTTCCTGTGGTGTTTGTGGACTATTTTGCGTGTATTTTTTCTGGTTGATGAGGCGATAACTTCTGTCGATCCTGTGCCCAAATGTCCTACTTCGCTCAAGCTTTCTTGGCAGAATTCATACACAAACCTCGCACCCACACCTATTCGGATATTTGGCACACATCACGCGTTAAGAGCCTGGATCGATGGTGGGATGGACATATAGATACATATGAGGTACGGTCAAAACTGGTAGACTGGTAGACCACTTTGCTCACTTCGTGTCTGGAAAGTGCGCGAAACACTGTGCAGCGACAGGCCCCCCCAAAAGCGATGCCTGCATCTGAAGCTGGTTTACACAAAGTTGCGCACACGAAAGAGGCGAAAGTAGGGATATCCCTAGTGATACCTTAGAGATACCCATTTGTTCAAAAGGTGGCCTCAGACCACAGATAGACCCTTCTTCCTTTCATGTCCTCTTCCTTTCCTCTTCCGCAATAAGAGACGCTGCTTCCTCTTCCTCTTTTTTCTCTTTTTTGCCTCTTTTTGTCTCTTCGTTCCCTCTTGTTTCCGCTTTCTTTTTTCTTCCTCTTTTGTTGTTTTTTTTTTCTCGTCCTTTCTTCGTCCTTTCCTCTTCCTCTCTTCTTCCTTTCCTCTCTTTCTTTCCTGCTCCTTTCCTCTTCTTTTCCTTTTCCTTTCCTTCCACAGATTTGTTCCTTTATCTTCATGAGTACAAGACCATAGTTAGCGATAGGCCCCCCCCAAAAAAAACCGTTACCACGCTTTTAAACAAGGTATTAGAGTTTTCACGGTGGTTCACATGGATATGTAGACAGACTCAGACATCGATGCATATCTATGCAGAGACAGGTAGACTGCTATATAGATTGTCATAGATTGTCGGATAGACTGATGGATAGATACATGGAGATAATGTCACCCTGAAGTCGATAGAATAACTGATTATTTGTCAAGTCTCAAGCTGCCTCGCAGAATACCATAGAGAAAGTTGCGAGAAACACTAAATTTCCATGAATTTGCATGATCAAAGTTTCCTCTTATCCCATCCGTTTGCATGAAACACCTCCATTTTCTGGTCCTAAAGATGTGATTTCATCCTCCATTGGGCCGAGCCATCCACCATGGTGACTTTTCTGCGATGCGTGCAGGACCCTCGCTTTGGAAGTAGCGCCCTGGATCGAGCATTGGATGCTGGCAAGGTGGGCTGTTGGTTGATGATCAACTGGTTGGTGGTGACTGGAACATGACTTTTATGACTTTCCATTCAGTTGGGAATGTCATCATCCCAACTGACGAACTCATATTTTTCAGAGGGGTAGGTATACCACCAACCAGTCATGCATTGTCAATCTTAGATGGATACTAACTAATCCTAACTAGTCTTTTGGCACCAATGGGAATATCTACTAACCATCAAATAATTTATTTTTTTGCAGGGTATCTAAGATTGGCAATGCATGGGGTACAATCCGAATACGACCAGGGGATTCTCATAATCCTTGTCGTATCTCCAGGGAATCCACATCAAGGCATTGGGGATAGCCCATCGACAAAGCCTGGAACCGATAGGTTCACCTGAAACAATGGCCTTGAGAGAGGTGATGTTCCTAGTCTGGTTGGTGCTTTGGAACAATATCTGGTTGGTGCTATAGGGCTATAGGGATTATTAATGGTTAATACTGGTTAATCATGGTGAATTATTAGTAACTGGTTGGTGGTTTGGAACATGACTTTTATTTTTCCATATATTGGGAATAGTAACCCCAACTGACGAACTCATATTTTTCAGAGGGGTAGGTATACCACCAACTAGTAGTTGTAAAAGTTATTTCAGTGCTGTGATATGGCTTTTCGTGTGGGTAAGGCTATGTAAGGCTCCCATTTTTTTGTGCCCAATTTGCATCGCACCTAAACCTGTCATGTGAAATATTGAATTGATGCTTCTGTAGGACAGGCAGCCAAGTCCGCCATAAGATGAAAACACCTCGGGATATGTTCAGGATTCTTACTTTTAGAGGCTACATTTTCCTCAGTGGTACTCGTAGCACATATTTCCCAATTTGAAGAGTTTCTAGGAGTAGCCACGTGATTTGGCCGGGCACCAGGAGCAAACGTCACTGAAGCTCTTGCAGCTGGGTGCCGATCCAACCGTGGGCAAGGGCGTCCCTTGGTGGCAGATTGGGTTGACCCCAGCACTGTCATTTTCTGTTCCGAATTTACCAGAGGGGGGGAGTAGGATAACCATCCCGGCACATAGAAAATATGTTTGCTGCTTGGGTTCTGCCTCATGAGCCCAGAGAGTTTCAAACTGTCAGGAGTGCGCAAGTTTGACAAATTGACTGAGCCTGACATGAGCCAAGACTTGGAATTTCATTGTACTGGTTTGGCGCAGTCATGGGGTTAGAAGAACCTGACTATCATTGGAATGCTATACTGTCTTTGGTCAGCAAAGTACACAACTAATCACAAGTTGATAGGCATTCTCTTTCTGTGCGTGTGGGTCGGTTGCTGGTCTTAGTCTTTTGGATGTTTTGTTGCATTCAACTTGGTGCGCTTGCGATCCATGTTGTTGGGCAGCATACACATCCTGATCAGAAGGCAAGCTAGTGGTGATTTTACGGTATGTCATGCTATCTCCCCACATCATGGGCGATTGGGTATCCAGAACAGGGCGCCAAACATGAGAAACATCAAAGGTCCAAAGTCATGCATAGTCCATTTCAACGGATACTAACTGCGCAAAGCCGTCCCGATGTTCCGCCGACAACATCGCCAAAATGGACCAGCTCTCAATAGGAAACAATCAGTATCAGTATTCCATTAAGCATATTAAGCATTGCGAAGAAATCTCTCTCTCTCTCTCTCTGTTCCTTGGGAACAGGAATGCCGCGCATCCAAACGGTCCAAACCCCAGTGAACACCAAAAAGTTCTGAATTGCCAAGGTGGACTACGTTCTGGCTCGCGCAGGACCAAAGGCCCTGGACCCATCACCCGTTGGGATCATTGAAATATTGGAATATCAGCACAACTGGATACATAATCTGATTGGTGGTTTGGAACATTTATTATTTTTCCATATATTGGGAATAATAACCCAACTGACTAATATTATTCAGAGGGGTTGAAACCACCAACTAGTAATGTATTAGTTTCTCTATGTTTCTCTCAATAATGCAGGTAACTATTGGATTGTCATGGATTGTCAACATCCAAACATGACATTGTCGGAATGATAAAAACAGTTTTTTTCACGGAATGGAGATGTGTCTAAAATTCGTGTCTTTTTCATTTGCATCTTGATAGCAACAGTGTGTTCATGGACGAATTCTTGGAGAATGTTTCATCGTGGATCATTTTTTAACAGATTCTATGGATTGCTTTGTATGAGTTTTAGAAGAGGATTTTGGTAGGGTTGAGATGGCATCAACGCGACACTGCGGATTTTTGTGTTGCCACAATCGCGAGTCAGAAAAACCTGGTTCATCCTATGACGGGGCTTTGCATCATGATTTCTCGCTCAAATATTGATTTTTATTGTACACACAAAAAAAACAGCAGACATTTTCCCATATAGTATCAAACTCTAACCACTGTGTACCCATCCAACATATTTTCATATATGTTCGATATGCCTTGTGTCTATACGTATATATATATATTATATTTAGTATACACAATAAATAGATTACTGACCGACGCCACATGTCTTTCCTCATCGTCCATGTCCCAAACCGCCGCGCTTTTGTTTGAAGTGCAGGTGCGGGCGCAGTTGCCGCTCAGCTCCATGAGAAGCGCAGCTGGGGCATCCTCAGAGGTTTGCGGCAACGACGCAAGCTACGTTAAGTAAGTAATAACTCGTTACGTGTGTCAAGGTTTTATATATCATCAATATAATATATATATAATATACATATATATATACATAGTCATATATCTACTTAATTTATATATGTATATATGTCGTTGACACAGTTTTTGTTTAAACTAAAAACCAAACTACGTTTAATGTAAGTATGTCTCTCTATATATATATATATATATACATACGTATGTCAACATGTTGAACTTTATTGAACACGCGTAAAAACGTGTCACACCATATAGAAACATGTTGAGCAATGTTGAAATATGCTAACACTACCATATGCTGTATATCTAGATATCAACAGATATGGAGATATGTGCACATATATCTATACCCAAATATGTCCAAATCTTAAAATCCCAATGGTTTTTCACGATCGACTCACCATGGAGTTCAGCCCCATGCCATGGCGCAGGTGGACTTCAGCGGCTTGCGGAGCAAGCTCCAAAAGACTTCGGAGCGCATGGTGCTACAGCAGCTGGAAAATCAGAGGTGCTGGGGGTCCAGTTCGTCCAGTTGTGGGCATAGATGATACTTGGAATATAGGATTTATGGGATGATCATCATTTATCATCGGAAAATTGGTTGATATTGCTTGATGTGCAAAAGACGGTTCGTACTTGTCCTTGCCATTTGGATCCACGTGAGTTGGAAGGATACGTATGTATAAATATAAATAAATATATATATATATATATATATTATACATATATATATATACATATATACATACGTATATATATACATACATATATATATATATACGTATATATATGGATATATATATATATATATACGTATAAAAATATACGTATATATATATATATACGTATATATATATACATATAT
>Ga0126342_10021290_pt1 | contig 10822 bp, 12 predicted proteins | sample Cyp1metagenome_FD_92528 | JGI IMG/M metagenome (GOLD analysis project Ga0126342, IMG submission 92528) | Coral microbial communities from Lord Howe Island, Old Settlement Bay, Australia - Cyphastrea 1 metagenome | ecosystem: Host-associated > Invertebrates > Cnidaria > Coral ... | reverse complement strand
TTGGAACTTAGCACTAAGTGTGACTTTTAGGCAACTGAAGGATGGCTGCGACTGGGGCTCAAGACGAAACCCGGTTTGCTCAGCCCACCCAACAACCACCCGGTGTGGCAGCCGAAGGGATGCCATAGCTGTGGTGAAGCCTTCAACTCTGAGTGCGCAACGCCGCCAGTGAAAACACTGTGGAGCCGTCATGCTTAAGGTGCACTCAAAGCATAGTTTTATTGTCATTGCATAGACAAAATTAGACTATTTTTGGAAGACTCAATGTTAGATAATGTTAGTATCAATATTTTGCTGGTTAATCCAACATGGTTCACATAAAAAAACATCCCATGTTTCCATGACTTATCCACCTGGTGGTCTCAGGCCCAGGCATCCGAAAATTTTCGGTGGCAGTCACGGCACCGCGGAGTCCCCCCGGAAGTCGTGGCTGCAGGGCGAGTGGGGAACATCATCATCCTGTAGAGACGATGTCGTTTTTGTTCAAATATGTTTCGCAGTTTGGTAAGGATATGTTTGAAATGTCCATATTCTATCCACTGCAGGATTCAGGATGATATGTATTTATATAATTAAATTATATATATCAAGTTGATGAATTGACTATTTTCTCGAGGTCAAACTCTTTGTGCCCTGCTGTTCTCTGCCGACCACCATTTCACAAATTTGAAACAAACCATTGGGACATGTTGGGATGGATTCCCCAAGTCACCATGTACAATGAGGTCAGCCAGTACGATGGTTCTGACCTGCCAAGAACTATTGCATCCCAAACGATCTGCAAGTGGCGTACACCCTTAACTTAACATCTTGGACAAACTAATGAAACCCAAGAAAAATTGCAGTTTCCAAAACATAGAAATCATTGAGTTCCAGGTAGGTATGAGTATGCCTCAAAATTGAGCAATCCAAAACCGATGGTTTATCGTCCTGTTCCCCGTGAAAATTGATGGACACCGCCCAATTCAGAACAGCCCTGTCTGGTGCTCCTACAAACCTCCATGGTGAAAAAGTGAAATCACCAAACCCTACATTTTCTCAATCAATGTTCATTGCATTTCGCTGCTCGCACTTCAACCGTCTTGAGACTTTGCTCAGAAGCCGGCTGCCGAAGAACAGTAGAGATTGAAACATTTGATGTTTGAACCAGCATCCTTGAACTGCCACAGTTGATCATGCGGCATGAAGAGTTGCTTTGCTCAACCGGAGTCTCTCATAGTCTCTCGACTCATCGCAACATATCGTAATCGGCGCGGATTCAGAACTGTTCCAGTTTGCGATGCCCGCGCTCCCCGGCCGCTTCTTGCAGGCAAGTGTCCAAGAACCTGGCACAAAACAGCAAACGCTTCAGGTTGCAGATTGATCCAGGATTTCTAAGCAGGAGAATATAGGGCTCCCATTTCTAAGCTGAGAAACTTTGGTCCTGAAGCATGTCCCACTTGAAAATTGATGCTCTCTGGCTCTCTGTGACTTGGAGTGTAAAATGTGGCAGCGGTCTTGGGAATGAACATAGTCTGCGACTTACCACGTGATGTGGATAACATGTCAGATCTACATTATAGTGGATCAATAACACAGTGACATATTATAAGAGATGCCCAGACTGGAGGTTAGTGACGGTTAGTGCACATTGAAATGTTCAATCAGTTATAACATATGATACAACATGAAAATCGATTACATTCTTCGAATTATCTCAGGTGCATGGCGTATAGTATAGTTGATACATAGTAATTTAGTTATATAATTAGAAATATATGGATTCAGAATGATTCAGATAGCTAATATTGAGTCATATTGAGATTACCATTGAGTTTTGGAATGTCTTGGAGTCTTCCGGTGCAATTCGCACCTCGGCCCGGAGTTCACTGAGGATTCGAGCACGAAGATGACGCCGCTGACGGACACGGCGAGCTGGGCATCGCCACTGTGCTGCAGCGTGAGATTTCCGTCCTGGCCACGGGAACCACGGGAACGGGAACCATCCCATGACTTTTGATGCACTTTTGGATGGAGATACAATTCATCAAAACTGCATACTTATAACCGAAGGAAGTTTAGAGGTCGAACCTCCGACAATATGGGCAGATGAAGCAACAGGGGTGCGAGCAGTCAGAGAAAAGAAGAGAAGAGAAGAGAAGAGAAAGAGAAGAGAAGAGAAGAGAAGAGAAAGAGAAAGAGAAAGAGAAGAGAAGAGAAGAGAAAGAGAAAGAGAAGAGAAGAGAAAGAGAAAGAGAAGAGAAGAGAAGAGAAGAGAAAGAGAAAGAGAAGAGAAGAGAAGAAGAAGAAGAAAGAAGAAAGAAGAAAGAAGATCAGAGAAGAGAAAAAGTCAAAAGAAAGAAAATCAAGAAACATGCATCCATGGGCCATCTGCAACATGACCAACCGAGGCTGCAAACCAACCTCTGAACAAAGATGCTGTCTATGTGACCTTTCAAAGAGTCAAGTATTCTATGGAGAAAGTGATGGTTGCTACAATATCACAAGTGCAAGCAAAACTTCTACAACATACATGCAAGAGAAACTGCCACAACACAGATATAGAGAATAACTGATACAACTCAGCAGTAGAAAGAGCAGCTGGCACAACGAGCTGTGCCATGGGAGGTGTCACACCAGGTAAAGAGGCGGGACGTGTTGGAAATCGTCCTAGGAAACGATGATCAGACCAGTCCTTTCCCCGGGAGATCTTCCTTCTTGTCGAAGCTCCTGGACAGGGTGCTTTTCCGCCAAACCACTATTGCATTTGTAAAAAATAAATCATGTGAACTCTGGAATCGTATCTGTGTGTTTGTGAAACATGTGAAACCGTGTAAAAATCCAACGTCATGGATTGCAGGACAATGCGGCATGATTGCTGTGCCAAAATCACTATGAATCACTATGTATAGCATTGTATAGCACGTGTACTAAGACACACTGGGGATTAGTGTTTGGATATCGCCCTAAGCTGTGGCTTGAGACATAGGAAACTCAGGTGTGGCAATCGCAAAAAGTCGAAGTGGCGTCCCAATGTCCACATGTAGATTTCCACAAGTGAATTTAATGTACTCAAATGTCATGAACTCCATGTGCCCTTCTTTCTCGGCTACTCTCCGTTGCCAAATTCGCTCCTGCCACGAGATGATTGAGTCCTCTGCGATCAGCTTTGCACTCACCTGCGGCGCTACAACGATGGGAAAGGCGACTAAACATGATTAAACTAAACAAAAAACACGTTTACAATGGTGACTGAAATCACGATGATTTGTTTGGATCACAAAGAGTGCCCCATGAGTGCCCCAATAATCATCCCTGTGCCCATTCGGGGGTTCCGGTGGGGACCCTGGAGTTTGCAGATTCGAACAAGGTTTTGAATGGGCAAGGGGCACTACAAAATACAAAATCCCGATTCAAGTCGTCTCAGAGCAACCAACATCAACCAACATTCATGATTACAAAATCCTGGCCCCGAACCCCAATTTTCTGGGCACCGCTTTCCGCAAATACCTCTAGCCCGAATGTCTACCACTAGGCCAGCATTGCAAATGCCATCAAAAAAAGACAAAACATTGTGGAACCCCTGTTTCATCAATGTTGGGTGCATGTCAGGTGAAGAAATCGTATGAAATCATAGATTTAAATGTCAGCTCAATCCAAACCAAATTGCAATCATCCACAACAACAAGCAACACCGCACCAAAATGCTACACCTGGGTTTACCAGCCTTCAACAGCGGAGCATCGGTCGCATTTAAGCTGGAAAGCAACCTGGGCAGTACACGAGTGCCAGTTCTCCAATGGGTTGTTTGAGCCCTCCGTTTGCCTATACAGATTCACAGATTTTGAGAGATACAAGCCATTCGAACTTCAACCACTGCGTTGCTTGCTACTGTTCACAAGCGCGCCCCCTGAATGTTGTGACAACACAAGCGAAAAACATCGCTCCAGGACGGAAAAATAGGAAATTGCAGGGAATAAACATGTGAAGATTCTCACATAAAGACCAGTAGAAGGTGAATCTCGTATCACGTATCATGGTATATCATGGTATATCATATACTGAGAGCACTCATTTACTTCAAGGCAACAGAAAAGACCAAGTTGGAGAATTCCTGTGGCGCCCGGCCGGAGAAGCGCGTGTTGCATGCTTTCGAGACATCTTTTCGGATCCTTAGATTTTTTTTCCAGGAAAGCTCAGGATCAAACCAAACGTCAGGTTTAAACCACTGGGTTTTGAGGTGTCCCAGTTACGAACAATAGTAGGGAACCCAAAGAACATGGCCAGCAGGGCTTTCTGATTTCAACACGGCAAGTTGCTGTAAGAAAATATGCTTCAACAAGCTGCCCATTGAGCAGTTGCAAGCAGCAGAGGTTCCAATGCCCTTTATGTATTGAGGGTTGCCAGTGTTGCCAAAGCCCATCAACTGGGAATTTGATGAAAACACACCAATATATTTGGGTGTTTTGTTTCAGTTTTGGCCCAAACGAATTTGTTGCCTCATCCCAGTCCAGCTATGTCCAATCCAGGTGTTCCGGCTGCGGCGAGATGGGTCACGATGGCCTTGCCTGGCAAGAGACTGAGTCGAAGGTCAAAGGCTGATCAGGTCCTGTGATAAGACAATTATCATAATGTTCATCATTTTTAAGGGTCTATTTAAAGCTTTATGTTGAAAATAGGTTGCAACTGGTTAATTAAATTTGACACATGACTGGTGTGAACCCGCTAGAACTTTGCATGCTTCATTTGAGAGAGGATTACGTTTACCAGTTCAAAGAGGTGCATCTCAGGATGTTCCTGAAATCTTCAATGATGTGGCAAATCCCTCTGAGAACAAACTGGAGGCCTTTAGCCATGGCGCTGTGGCAGTTCTGCCAAAAGCGATGGAACTCCTCAGGCGGCATGGCAGAGAGCAAAACGAGCATTGGAGCAGATCACAGAGTCGGGCTATCCCCTGGAATTTCCACGGCTGACTTGGACACCCCATTTTTTGTTCGACCAAACAATGGAACTCGATAAACTACCAACATCACACATCTAAAGGATCACAGGGCCCTGACACCCAGGCAACCAATTTCAAAATCGCAAAACAACCCTATATATATACACATATTCTCTAAAGAATCAGAAGGTCAGAGTTGCAGTGGAACTGGTTACCTTCCCACTTGCCACTTGCCACCCTTGTGGATTGTTGGCATGACCTGTCACCCATGCGAGGGCTGGCTTGTAACGGCAATTTTGAGCAAATTCAAAAAGTAAAAATCGTCTATATACAGTAATTGGTAATTGATCTTCAAAATGCAATCTCTAAAACATCATGGTCCAAGGCAGTCCAAGGTGCCCTCCCCAGAAAATTGGGTGTCCGGGTTCCAGGCCTAAAAAAGATATCAATGTTCCCTTCCCCAAAAAAAAGGCGGGAAAATTGCCAGGAGGATGATGATATAGAATTATCAGCTATGTAACTAGTGGCTTTGTTTTTATTGAATCATCACCTATTCACTACAGGTTTCTGTCGACAGAAGCGGTCGAGGGAACCAAATATGGACTGGGCGGCCGAACTGTGTAGGCTTCAAACGTCTTCCTTGAGTTTGCGCGGTGCTAGGACCAGTCACTAGTCTCCAGTACCATGGAGGACATCGCAGGGGGATGGAATCACAGATCAATCATTCATCTTCATTATATTTCCCATATATCGGTTACATCTCGAATACAGAAGGGCGGAAAGGCTTGAAAAAGGATACCGGTTGAGTCCACAAAAGGTGTGTGTGTGTGTGGTTTCCCCGTCTTCTGCAAAGGATTTGGAGGTTGACCTGAATCTGTTTTGGGTGCAAATGTCAACGCATATAATTTCTGGCAATATAAAATCCATGTATGGTCGTAATAAATCAACTACAAGTATATATATATACATACACATCATATTATATCATCTATCCCCTATCCCATCACCTCCAATATATATATATATACACACATACTAATATTCATATTTATAGTACTATGTCTACAGACATGCATTCTTTATATAATCATGTATGTGATCGGGAAACAAGAACATATGTTCCAGTGCTTGCCATCTATCCACGACCAACTCCGGGAACCCTGAACGGCGCCTCAATGGGCTGTCGCACTTTTCTGCGTCCGATTCCTGCAGGGGGGGCACATGGTCATGTTCGTTGCAATACCCTGCTGCCACAAGTGAAGAATATTGTAACAGAAAAGGATACAAAAGAAACCATGGGGCCTGGGATTGAAAACTATATATATATATACATATTTGGACCATTGGTGGACCATGCTTTGCTTGCCCCCTGCTGGAAATACACTTCGTTCATACAATTTGTTCATTAGCACCGGCGTGTTCTCTCACACGGCCGTCTTCTTGCCGTCATCTTATTAGAAAATTTAGGTTTTGGCCCTATCACTTGTCTCTGTCCAGGTTTTTGACTCGAAGGAAATTTGTTTTATTCCCACCATGCTCCGCCCTGCTTGGAACCTTCGAGCCCATCCAAGTGATGAAGACCACCTAGAACCCGCGTCGCGGGCAATGCAGGCTTGAAATGCGTTTTGTGAGAACATTTTCCCGCTGATGCCAATCAAGTTTCAAAACAGTTCACATGAAATGCTGGAAACAATGAGGCTGACAAAAAAAACGCTCAAAACCCAACAGTTGCTGAAGGACATGATCCAATGTGAGCTATGCTATTGTCCTTTTATGCATTTTCTAGTTTTTAAATTTCATCTTGTGACTTCACTATATGTCCCTGATCCACAAAATTGATGACCCTTGGATCTTGTGACACATCTCCCATCCGCGCCTCAGAAAGCAAGATGCCAAAGGCATAATGGTCAAGGCGGCAAGCGTATTGATCTGGGCGGCACGGTCCATGTAGTCCACGTGGACATGGGTGGACTGGGGTCCTTGGGGTCCTGGGCCTGGGTGAAGAAATCCATCACAAGGACTTATGACGGGGGTTTCCACAAATGGAGGTACCCAAAATGGATGGTTTACAATGGAAAATCCTATTAAAATAGATCCCTACTCTTCCAGTTACGACTATTTCATGTAACCGCAGCAGTTACCCGCATATCAAATAACCAGGTTTCAGTTACGGAACCGCAGCTTGGATTTCAAGTAATCATATAAGATTCATCAAGTTATCCCATACAGATGTGGGTTCAATACATGTTTCATCAACAAATGGTTTACAATCCAGCATTTCACTACCCCATTAATCATGTATTTATGGAACAATGAAGCATTATTTATGGAGCAATGAAGCGTGCCTTGGCCCGTCAGCGATTTGAAAACCAGAAAGGTGCCACCCCAGCTCCCTGCCACATCCATGGCCACTTCAGGAACATAAATTGGATGTACCTACCATTATAAGACCTATACAATATTGTAAGGAAATATAATCACCAAAATATGGTTTCATATGGTACAGTACATCCACTTTAGGATCCTGGAATCACCATGGGCCACAGCCGCCGCAGTTGTCAATTTTGGCTTTGTGGATTTTAATAACCCCATTTAAGTTTCTCACATAACCCCATTGATATGGAATTACAAAATAAGTTAGACAAAAACCCACAAATCCAAAATGTTCATGTTACAGCAACTCGGAAGCCAATGCTTCACTTTCTTGAGCTCTTGACCCTGGATGGCTGCCGGGGCATGGCTGAGCGCGCCCCTGCCATTTCTCAATATCGATTTCCAGCCATGCGTGCTTGGTAAGCTACAAACCATATCGTCCCAGTGATCATACAATGAAATTCATCATGTCATGTCACACCACCCAGATCCAAATGAGAAAACAACGATGGAAGCTGCAAACGTGCCGGTTTCACGCCATTGCCAACCAGGACCCAGGCGGAAAGTAGAGGGGATTTCCACCCACTCCCTCCACCTGCGGCCCCAGACGTGTAGCTGTGTTGGGCAGGTGTTGCCTACTTCGCTATATGCCTGATCAAATTGATAGAAGAGGATGCAGATAGACATTGGCGAGTTTTGGAACGCGACCTGAAGATTTACGGTTTTGGGGCAGCAGACAAGGGGTACCCACCGCAGACGCGAGATACAAAGACTTCATATTCAAATATATTCAAATGACACCACCAAAGGACCTGAGCAATGTGATTGTGTTGTTTATAATACAATATATATATATATATCTGTGTGTACAATTATGTACAATTGTATGCAGATATGCTATCTACGGTTGCGGATGTGTACTGATGTGTATATTTATATAATTGTACGTGTATATAATATATATATATAGTAATTCTATGTATTTCTATAGTATTGCATGTTACTATGTATGTAAATTTATATATAATATGTATTCTGCATATATACTATATACGCATACACGTTTATGTAGACGCATATAGGCATATAGTGTATGTGTATGTGTATGTGTCCCGGGCCTTCCAGCCGCCTGACTGCCAGTTTCTAGCATCTACTGCCAGGCCGAAGTCCAGCAGTTTGAACTGGCAGCCAAATCGAAAGATGTTGGTGGACCGAAGCTCTAAACGCATAGAGAATCTCAGTGTAAGGTTCCAATCCATTGGGATATAACATAGGTTTTGTTTGAAAAGAAACAAAATCACAAGGGATGAGACAAAAATAACTCCCAGCCATGTCTGTCTATACAAGCCTCCAAAGGGTTGATAGTGTGGATGGTGGCCGTCATTCATCGGGGATGGTTTTAGTATCTCTATCATTCAACTAAAACCCCATTGTACTCCCCACGCTTCTGACTGAAATCCCCACAAATGTTTTTTTTTAATATATTCCCTATTTACAGAATTCCACGGGGTTGAAAATAAGATCTCTTTTTCCCCACTGAAATCCCAATGTTTGATGATAAAATCCCAAGGGTCATCCCAACAGCGACGATATCCGAAGCACCTTGAAACCAGCAGAGCTTTCATCCTTGGGAGTTTTAGGGCGCTATTGTGCAAAATGGCAGCACCTATACACTGTCTGCGCAAGTCCTCACTCAAAGTCACTTCATAAGCTCAACATGTCAAGTTGATTCACAGTGCCGAAACCATGTTCAATTCAACATCCTTGGTCAGTCATCAGAGCTGGGCAAGCAGCAATGAGGAAGTTCTTCGCGGAGATGTCTCGATGGAATGCCTGGCAATGACGTTGTTGGGTTTGTATTCGCGGAACGCGGAAATAATACAATAATGTGGTAAACCCAGTAATAAACTATCCCCCAAATCACCATAAATGGGCTGTATAAACCATCCCCAAATGGTAGGTTAATTTTGGGTTGCCACACTAACATGTTTGAACACTGTAACGGCTGATGCAGCAACTTGGCCGAGGCGGCAATCTTCTCCAAAGTCTCCAAGACCGGCAGCATTTGCTCGAGAAGGACCTCTGGTGGAACATCTGAGGTCCCAATTAGGTTTGGTCCAGAACGAAAGACTAAACAAAAAGAGGGAAGATGTAAAAGCCGAGGTATCTAAGTTCAGCTCCCAGGCAACTGAACCAGGTGTTTATTCAATTGATGAAGTTTCAAAAAGAACGATGAACAGTTGCAGGCCTGGCACCACATTACGAGATTATATAAGCCATACATTGGTAGATGTGTGATGATGGACCTATGAAACAAAATTAATGAATCAATGAACAGCACAATGGATATGTTCGATTCCTCCCTCAACCCCTAAAAACCTACCATGTGGATATTCAGCCTGCTGGGATTCAGCCGCTCAAAATTTAAAGCCCAGACCGCAGATTCTGTTCATGTTTAGTATTAACCATCCAACTTTAGGGGTATGAAATGTTGACCTATATTTAACTATATAACCCCTCGGCCCTTATCTACACCGCATTCAATAAACAATGTCCCTTGTGTTTGTTCCTGGGAGCTCTCCTCAGCTCCCCGGCACTGGCCAGGCTGAATGAGGCCGCCGAGGTGAACGTTCCCCATCTCTTCTTGTAGAGCCTCACTGCAAAACCAGAAGTACCCACTGGTAGCTCAACAGGCAGCTATGGGAAATCACCACTTGCGAAAAGTAAATCATCTACACCATGCAAGAAAACAACGGTCTTTTTGATTTGTGGGGAAGTTTGATTCCTTAAATCAGTTATGGACAACAAGTTTGGATAATGATCTAGTGATAGCCCAGGCACCATTTGGCCAGATCCATGCCCTTCTCCACTGACATCCAGATGTAGCCGGTTCCGTGGCCAAAGTATCTGCCAAGTCGAGATCTTGTGGACCCAAGTGCAATGGTTCATCATCCAATTTTTTGCCCGGATAGAAAGAACAATGTTGCAAAAAAAGTGGTTAAATCATGTACATATATCATACATATGTATGTATGTAATGTAATGTAATGTAATGTAATGTAATGTATTGTATTGTATTGTTTTGTATTGTATTGTATGGTATGTATGTATGTGTATGTGTATATGTATAGGTATGTGCATATGTATGTGTATGTGTATGCGTGTGTATGTGCATGTACAGTATGTGTATGTATGTGCATGTATGTGCATGTATGTGTATGCGTGTGTATGTGTGTGTGTATGTGTGTGTATGTATGTGTGTGTATGTATGTATGTATGTATGTGTGTATGTATGTATGTATGTATGTATGTCTGTATGTATGTATGTGTATGTATGTATGTATGTGTATGTATGTATGTATGTATGTGTATGTATGTATGTATGTATGTATGTGTATGTATGTATGTATGTGTATGTGTATGTGTATGTGTATGTATGTGTATGTATGTGTATGTATGTGTATGTATGTGTATGTATGTGTATGTATGTGTATGTATGTGTATGTATGTGTATGTATGTGTATGTAT
>Ga0126342_10021289_pt1 | contig 10822 bp, 12 predicted proteins | sample Cyp1metagenome_FD_92528 | JGI IMG/M metagenome (GOLD analysis project Ga0126342, IMG submission 92528) | Coral microbial communities from Lord Howe Island, Old Settlement Bay, Australia - Cyphastrea 1 metagenome | ecosystem: Host-associated > Invertebrates > Cnidaria > Coral ... | reverse complement strand
TATATAATATATATAATATATATAATATATAATATAAAATATAACATGACATATATATAATATGATATATAGAATATAATATATAATATAATATAGAATAATATATATATATAATAATATATATATAGTATACTATATATTATGATATAATATATATAATACAATATATATAATGTAATGTAGATATATATATATATATTATTATTATTACTATTATTAATATTATCATTATTATTATTACTATTATTAATATTATCATTATTATTATTACTATTATTATCATTATATATATATGTTCTTATCATATATACGTATATATATATACGGGTTTGTCTGGAAAAAAAGGTACCCCTAGATTTGCTGGTTTATACTCAGTGTCTCCATCAAATTCCCATTTCATCCTCCATTTTGGCATTTTGGAGAAACCCATAGTATATGCATACGTAATACAATGATATACATTATATAGAGAGAGAGATAGATAGACAGACAGACAGACAGATAGATAGATATAATCATATATATGTAACGGGGTGATTTAGAGGTGATACACGCATGGTTGCCACTGTTGGCGTATGATCCATTGAACATACAGTTTATAGACGATTATTATAGTGTCTAATGCACAATGCTGTTAGGTGTTTCCGAATGGGCATTCCTTGTTGGTTGACACCCAACCACATCACCCTGTGGGTTTGTCTGAAAATTGGATAGCCCAAAATTTGATGCTTGAAAACCCCGTTTTCCCCACACAAGTTGCCATAAATTGCTGGAATTGTTCCATGTCTCCCCCATTTTCAAATCCACAAAATCCATGTGTCAAATTCAGCCCATCATATGGGGCTTGCCATAAATGGGGCTACTCCCTTTATCGCTGGATGCTTTATTTCATGGAAAATCCCATGGAAAATTGATGAGAACTGTGGGTCCCCCATGACGAAACGGAAACCTCGAAACCTCCATCTCCACCCAAAAAGCATCTCCGCATCTCTGCTCCAAGCTGCAGGGAACCGTCAAATGGTTTTCCCGGCCCAACATCTCCATGGACTTCACACCTTGACGAAGAGGGCACCAGAAAATGATGGAAAAAACCTGTGAAAAGAACATCAGATGTATATTAGATTTAATATGAATGAATAATATATAAAACATTCATAAACATCAAATTATATATAACATGAATTTAGATATTAACATGGTTTGCTGGTTCGCAAATTTGGGATGCTTCCTCCCAATGCCGTCATGGTTGCCAGCCCAAGTCTGACCTGTAATTGACAAGTCACTGGTGGTTGAAGACTATTGCCGTTGTAATGGGGACCTTTCATCCGGATATTTCATGATTATAATGTTGATGTAATGTCAAATGTGTCAAATACTCCGAAAAATTGGAGACCCCAATTCATGCATAGATCCAATACTAAATCAGGGTTTATATAGTTTGTTTTTTTTCCATTGTAGTCTTTATAGGAGGAAAGAAATCGCCTTGAACTCATCTCAATCAGTGGCCTTGGTCACCCAGTAACAGCACCAGCGGCAGCAAAATGCTGACAGCATCCCGGCGGCACATGGCGGCAATTCCGCAAGCGGAGGGGGGAAAGGGTCAAGCAAAGAGGCCAAGAATGTGACCAGTTGACAGCCGTTGACAGCTTCAACCTTCAGAGAAATCGTTGTCATGCCATTTTCCATCAAGATCGAGCAGAAAGTTCGCGGCTCGCAGATGCAGCTGTCAGACAAGATCAGATCATCCAATTTCAATGGCAAAATCAGCCTCAAATGGCTGCTGTATAATGAAGTCACTCCTGATTTCCCTTCTCGGATTCTTTTTGAGGAGTTTCAAGATAACCTGAAACGAAATAGCGAAGCGATTAAATATTGGCCGGCGCCCCGAAAAGCTAATGTTTCGACATCCACTATGATAAGAACATGCTGATCAATTGCATCGAACATTGCCATCTTTTGAACATGTTTGAACTGTGGAACTAAGGGACTGAAAACAAGCAAAAAACCAACAACTACTGGACATCCGAAATCAGCCAGAAGCCTCCCCGCAAGGGGATCCCTTTGGCTCCAAAACACCTTCAACAGCATCGTGGCGAATTGCTGGATGTGAGGTGTCAGGGCGGAAGGACCCGACTGATCCTGATTCGGCAATGGATTGGTTCAAAGGAAGATCTACAAACCAGTGCTTCAGGCCCTTTTTTATGATCAATTTTTTTTCTCAATTCATGAAAACTTCCGGCAGATTTTGCCACCCAAAATCGAGGACCCGTCCTAGAAAAATCTCCTGAAATGATGGGTTCCATGATCTTTCTGTAAAATTACCCGGATCAAGTTAAATCCATGGATTACTAAAAGCAAATGTAACTTAATGTCATGGATTCTGTAAAATTTCCTCAAGGTAAATCCATGTCCACTGGGCCAAGCCATCGATCCAAGACATTCCACCTTTTAGTGGTCGATATTGATGGTGTACCTATCTTTTCTGTGGGCAAAAACAGAAACAGCGAAAAAAGAGTTCCTTAAGCTGTGTATATTTGGAATTGTTGAAAAATAAATGGTCTGAATGAGAGGCTAGATATACTATGATATGCCAATTATATAATGAGTTGGTAACGGTACGCACCACTGATGACACTGGCAGCTCGCAACCCCCGCCTGCATGGGTCCCAGCCTCACTACCACCCAAAATTTGACTCTTCACTAAGCAAAAATGGAGATCTTGTCAATCAAAACCTGCGGAATCGATCAACGAAAATACTATTTTGATACATATTGACTGGCAGGAATGGATATTCTATCAACCCAACATTGTTTCGTGACACCGAATCGGAGGGTGTCCCGCACCATTTTTGCTATTGACGAGGTGGTATTGGAATTGGAGTCCTGGATTTCGGTGAAGTCAAAAAAAAAATGTCTCTTTCCTGTAGGAGGGCATTGCAGGATGCACTCACTCTATTGGCTTGATTTTAGCGATTTCCGTCAGGAAACTCATTTTCAACGTAGGCTTGACCAATTCTGGAACCCGCGAACCCGCTGAGGCAGCAACTTGGTGTTTAAGACCACCTTCTGTCCAAAGCCCTGGCGGGAAATCCGAATCGAGGCCTTTGGTTCTGATGGGAAACCTTTGGATGGGTCGAAATCCCTAACAGAGGCGATTCACCAGTGACACAATTGATTCCCCCTCATGAGATTCTCGTACAGTGTGAGCATATAGGTGTTGGACCTATATGAACACAGTGGCAAAAACCATGCCTTTTGTATCCTTTTGTTTCTGCCTTTAGAGTTGCTGTCTATCTGTCTTTAGACCATGGTTTCTAGGCCCTCAATTCACCATCAAAATGGGTATGTTACCGCAGCTTAACAAGGGCTGATTTGGCTCATAGAATCCAACTTCATCATTTCCGTGATATCCCCATGATATCCCCATTTTAGATTGTTAAATCATAGTTAAATCCACATTTTTTCTCCATATAGTCACAGTGAAATGCCCATGAAATCTCCATGAGTTTGGTTTAAATCCCTATTTAAAATCTATGTGATCCGTTCTTTTCGGATGGATTGAATCATATATGGTTATAGTATGTTATAGTTCGTTAGTTATAATATTGTTCAATAATAAAATAGTATTTCTATGAAAAAAAACATGTTCATTCCAATGGTTGTAACACCATCATCACATTGAACTACAGTAGATGGTTGCGAAATCCTGGATGGTTGAAACCTTATAAATAATGGGATGTTTACCACCGTTTTCAACTGGTGATTTGGATTTCGCTGGCCCATCCACAGTAGTCCCCAGAAGATTCCCATGAAAAATCACCCTTGTTCACAGTGAATTCTCCGTGTCAGTCGCCTTGGCCAGGAAGAGTTCCAAACTGCACCAGGCCTTAGGTCAGAACAATGTGGCGAAAATATGTGGGAAAAATGGTGTGAAAATGTAGGAAACATGTAGGAAAAATGTAGGAAAAATGTAGGGATACGTTTTTTTCTGAAAAAAAAAAGTGGGAGTTGTTGAATCGGTCGAGGAGAGCCAACTTGAAGGCTGATCGCAAGCGAAGGTGGAATATGGTGGACACCACAACCTGCCACATGCGGTACATCCTCTCCTGCAACCCTTTTGTAGCATGTTTGCTACATCTACCATGGTCAGAAGATGGTATACGGGGTATGGCAGTATGGCTATGCCACCATGCTAGAAGGGATTCCCCAATTAATGTGTTATTGGGGTAGTAACCCATCACTCGTGGGGGATGATGATAATCACCCGCTTGGGTAGATCTAATCCGACTCTTACCCGAGGCACGCGTTTTCAATGATCAGATTCCAATGTTTCACCCCCCTGCTGCTGAAATTCCACATGGATCACCATGTGTTGATGGTTGAATCCATATGGAGGTTTCCTGAAGTAGGGGTACCCCCAAATCATCCATTTTTTGTGGGCATGATCCATGAAATAAACCAATCTTTGTTTCCCTTGAAAACCGAGAAATCGCCTCCCTGCTGTCGACCGAACTCTCAGCAGTGCCGTGCCATCTTGGCCCGTGCCTTGGAAATGAGTGGTGACAAGCCAACAAACACAGGAGGTGTCCACAAACGTTGTGTTTGTTGAAGTTTACAATCCCAATGAACTATAGGTATAGTTCGGTATAGTTGATACTTATAGTTGATTTATCTTAGGAATATCTTGACTGCAGCCCCATGGCTACTAGTTCGGTATATGTATCATAAACCATTCGTAAAACTGGAGTTATAAACCAATTTAGCTAACTATGGGGCACCACCTTGCAAATATATATATATATATACATGTGAAAACGGCATAAGGCAACTGTCCACGCCTGCCTCAACAATGTACTAATATGTGTAATTATAGACATACTGATATATACATATATATTATATATGGTGATATTATGGCCTTTAGCCAACAACAATGGGAAGATCAAGGGAAGATGACCAACAAAATATTATATATATATGTGTGTTTTGTTATTTATGTATGTGTATATGACAATTACAGAAGGCAACTGTAGACATCTATCTACACCTGCGGTAACATGGTTATACTAATGTGTATATTATATAGACATTTAATCTACACCTGCGGTAACATGGTTATACTAATGTGTATACTATATAGACATTTATATATATACACAGAATATGGATCGTCGATCCAATAAACTTGCTAAAATGCAAATATGTTTCAAGATACATGTTTCTATCTTGAGGATGACTGACTCTTATTTGTGTATTTACATATATATATATATATATATACATATATATTCATTTATTTATATATATATATGTATATGAATACATACTAACATTGATACACATAGGTATCTATACCATATAGAGATAGCAACATTATTAGCAACCGCACCAAAAAAAAATTGAACCTCCGTTTGAGTAGGATTGTAGTTTTCTATGTTTGGGGGTTATTAGACATAGCCCCCACCCTTTCACAGCAGGCAATGAAGGCTGGGAGGAAACGCCCTACTGAAGAGTTGGTATCAGCGACCGTTCAAAATATGAGGATATAAATATAAATGGGATTGGAACCATCAAATATATGTATATATAACATGTATATATATATATGTCTGATTGAGCAGTTACTATTTTATACTAGTTTAGCATATTTGGTCTGAATCCCGCAATTAACCAAGTTTTTTTAATCCAGTGTTGACATTATACCTGGATAAATTACAAATAGTTCACCAACCTTTAAAAAATCCGCCGTGTTGGGATAGTTTCCCCTACAAATCCCATCATTCCAGAATATATGTACCTAGCCCTAGTTTACAAGTGGGCATTTGGGGAATGTATGCATACACCGCATTTTCAAACAAATCCATAGATATTTGATCTGCAGCATTTCCCATGCCCTCTGGTAAACTAACATAGCTATGGAAAATCATCACTTCTAATAGGTAAATCATGGTAAATCAATTATAACTGGGCCATTTTCCATAGCTTTTTGTATGTTTACCAGAGGGTATATCATGGTTTTTCTGCAACGGAACCGGGTCCAAAAAATGGTCCAGACCGCGGGCACCCAAGCTGAAAAGCACCGTCTTGATGCCTTTCCCACTGAGCACCTGGTACACACCTAAGTCCTGCCCAAGCTCGATGCGGGCCACGACGGAAGTCCGTCCCAATGAACTGCCTGGGAAATAAGATCTTGGAGATCTATGCGAGTGAACACATACATCATCATACATCAATATCATATATATATATGTATATATCAGGCACTTATTCATTGGCAGTTTAATTTGGTGCCTTGCTGTTCTTGGGATTCAACATGAAATTCTCAAGTTGTTGTTATGTTTGCATCATCTGGCATTATCTTTTCTCTGTTGTGTTTAATACGATCTGGGATCATCCTGGGAATCTCTGTGTTAAATTATGAACTTTGGGACCACTTTGGGACTGAAATATGTACGACATTTGGAAGCATGTGTCTGTGAAATGTTCACAATGTTGTTTTTTGTATCCACCTTGCATGTTGTGCACCTCTAACGTGCATGAACCATAAAAGGTTGGTGTTTATAAAGTGTTTAAAAAATGGTTTTAAAATGTGTTGCATATATCAAATGCCTGTCAATTCAATGGAATACCTCAACCAAAACTGCATACTTGATCATACTACACGGGTGTCCATTTATGGAACGAAGGGGTAACTTTTTGGATCCAGTTCACCTCATCTCGGCCTCATCAGATTTGCCAGGCAACAATAATTAGGAAACAACGGGAAAGCACTGATCTAAACCGACCTGATCTGATCCCATTTTTGCACATGTATGTACGTTTGTAATGTCATGTCATGTCACGTCATGTCATGTCACGTCATGTCATGTCACGTCATGTATATAATGCAATGTATGTATGTTTCGGATGAGTCGTCATGCATGGTTTATATGAATGTGTGTTCATTCTTGGAATATATCCAGGTCAAAGTGACATCTGCTTAGGCTGGTTCAGCATGTGTTTGGTCTGTCCATCCTTCTTGAAAAAGTGTGTGCAACTTCTTGCGAGTTTGCTATGTCCATCCTTGACTTCCCAGTCTCATGTTTCTTTGTTTCTTGTTTTTCTGTTGTGTGTTCTATTTTGTCTTTTATTTTTCTGTCTGATATGTTTGTATTCTGTCTTGTTTTCTCAGTTTCTCAAAGAATCAATGACAAAAAGAAGAACGTGTTTTGTAACTTGCAGCATGCAAAGCTTGTAAAAAAAGATTCAGGTCCTCCATCTTTTTGTCCCGATTTTCGGACCTCAGCTGAGGCCAGGCGGTCTTCATCAGTTGGTTGGATGCCCCAAATCAGGGGTTTCATGTTGAATGAGTTGAATCATGAGTTGAATGTATGTTATGATAATGAATGATAATGATATCTTATGGTGATGATATCTTATGATGATATATGAATGATGATGGTATGTTATTATGATCTATGATGATCTATGATGATCTTATCTGGTTCAACTCATCTCAAATAATCAACTCATGTAACAGATTTTGCAAGATTCTGATATATAATTATCCTCCTGCAATCAAACACGTGGCTTGCTGGAAAATAACCCACTTGCTTCGATGATTTTCCCTGCCATAAATCAAATATTGATTGCCGTGTTTGATTACCAGAGGGTAAATTTGAGGGTTTCCTGAAATGGGGGTACCCCCCAAATTAGCCCAAATCATCCAAGTCATGGATGACCATTTTAGTATTGAAACCTATGGTGACTTGGGGATCCCGCATGACTTCAGAAACTCCCCTGGGAAGTCCCTGGGTTGACCTTCCCATGGATTATGATACTCCCCAATGTATAAATAAGGGTAGGTGAATCACCCCCGAAAAAATCACCAACCAACGCCCAGGTTCAAATGAAACTGCTCAGTTGTTCGGATAGTCACCAAACTATGCTGTTCTCTCACATTGCCCCAGTCTTCCCTAACAGGATCCTCCCGGGAAACACATCGAAAATGGCGTCATGGCTAACCTTCGATACGAAAGAAGTTCTGTCACATCAGAATTCCAAGGCATCTTCATCCCACCAAACACCATTTCATCAATTCCCCACATGTCTTTTGGCATCAAAATTGGCAATCTCCAACCTATGTGTCATTCCACCTCTGGTCCACCCAGCCACAAAAATCTTCTCCAGGTCCCAGGTGCCACATGGAGTCGGAAAAGGCGTGGATGAAAAAACTGCAGCCACGGGCGTGGCCCGCAGCTTTGTCCTCCACGGGAGCCACGGCCAGCTGCTGAGGATGATGTGTTCATATGTGTTCTTGAGTCAAAAAAATAAATGGATCTGAACATTATAGTAAACCCTCCAAGTTCAGATAGGAAAGGTATGAAAAGGTTCAAGTTTACACGTTTTGAGTAGGACTGTTACTTTTCTGGTTAAGGTTTTTTTTTATGTATCGCTAAAAAAAAGTAGATACAGTAGTGTCTTTGTCGTGAAGATAGAAACCCAAGACCTTTTGGATATGATTTGAAGCTGTTGGTGAAAACTTGGTGTTCCGACGTCCCAAGGCCTTGGTACTTTCTTTTGTTCTGAAACAATTTGAGTAGAATCCAAAGCTTGGGCACATTCTACGCTAAAAATCAATTTCAGGAAAACTCAACATATAGGAAACCCTAATCTCTACCACCAAATAGGGGGTGGTCTCCTGCAAATGATCCCTTCATCCAATTCATCGCTGGTCAACACGTTCAACCCCCAAAATCTGGTGGTCAACCATAATCTTCCCTAATAAAAATGCCATAAAAAAAATCGGGATCAATCCCCTCTCAGATAGACCCACATCCATTGTCCATTTTAAGGATCATTTTTGGGGGTTTATCCCTAGCTTTTCATGAAATCCCGGTTCTTCACCATTGATGATTAAAATCCACATCATTCGCTACGTTTCATGGTGGTCGCCATAGGCCCCCCGTCCCGTTTCCTGTGGCAATGCTGGGGATTCACGAAAGGTGAGGCTGACCTGGGAATGGGTGTGGTATGGTGTGGTGCGAATGCCACCCCCAAATGGTAGGTTTCTGGCATTGATTTAACCACATTCTATGAAGAATCCTCTACGAATCATGGGATTTTCTGGGCTTTGCGCATCAGAATCCCCCGGCCGAGACACGGGAGCCAGAGCCACAAATGGCAGATGTTGGTCATGTGTTGTTCCATTGAAAACAAAAAGTGATGCCCCAGAGTTAGCCAAGTTTGGCGAGTAAGTGAACGATTGGATTTATGGTATGCGTATATATATATACACACACACATTATACCTAGATAATGGGTTGAACATATAAATCAACAAACAAAATTGGCGGGCACCACCTTGTAGAAATATTGACCCTTATGGATCTTCACCAAAATTTGGGCATGACTCGCAATTCTTGTGAACTCTCTGTATTTCCTGTCCCATTTTCATATATTTTCATGGGGACCAAGAAACCAGCCTTGGGGAAACCACCAGGATCCTGGGGAGACCGCACAGCAAAGCGGGTGAGTCCCTGGATCAAGTTGCCAAAGTCTTCCGTCCAAGCATGGCTGACAAAATGCTCCTGGGCGCATAGAAAAAAAAAACACTGGGGAAAAGCGAAAATCTGAAGGAAATCATGGTTTTTACCCGAAATAATGTTGAGGGGCCTTGTGAGTGTTGCGTTAAGAAATTCTAGGAACAGTTCAAACCTGATGTTTGTACCGTGGAATTCCCAAAAACGACCTGCAAAATCAATGATCTCTTTTGGTACACCATTTCCGTGCGTTTCTCATCACTAGCTGTGTTGCAACTTGGGCAACAAACCCAACAAATGCAGCATTGCTTGGCCGCGGGCGAATTTTGCTCCAGAATCATGAACACAATTCGCACAGATTGAGTGCTCAGCGCGCAACAATCAACATTCCCATTTTGTGTTGGTGAAAATCTCTTCGAATTCCAATGTTTCTTCATCAAATCCTATCCAAAGCCCACCTTTTGTTGGTGCAATCCTCATAGTTTCCCGTAGTATCCCAGGTTTTGGCTGGTTGAATCTTGTTAAATCTCCATCTGGTTGGTGGTTTGAACCATCTTGAAAAATATTAGTCAATGGGAAGGATTATCCCATATATGAAATGGAAAATAATCCAAATGTTTGAAACCACCAACCAGCCATTTTTTTGCCTGGTGAAATCTTGTCAAAACTCCCCATTTTGCCATCGTTTCCCATTGACCCAGCCATGGGCTCCCGAGCCGCCCGCAGTGGCTCGCCCTCGTTCCAGACCTCGGCGGCACTGCAGCGCCGCTCTTCGGTGAGTGGCCTGAGGCACCGGGATAGGAATGGTCCAATGGTTAATAACTGGCACATTTTATATATATAATATATATATATATATATATTATATATATATATATATTATATATTATATATATTATATATATATATATTATATATAATATATAATATATATATATATGGTTGGTGGTTTCAACCCTCTGAAAATTATGACGTCAGTTGGGATGATGACATTCCCAATATATGGAAAAATAAAATTCATGTTCCAAACCACCAACCAGATATATATATATATATATGTGTGTGTATGTGTGTATATATATATACTGTAATGCAAAATATGGAGGTTTCCTTAACATATATAACACGTTATTCAACTATTTCGACTGGGATGTAAGAAATTACCAGAGGGAACTGGTACGTGACATCATCACGTATCGAATTGCTGTAAGACATAAACTACAAGAAAATGCGGTGTGCCACTGTCCCTGCGAGAAATGTAGAACCCACAGTGGAAAATGGCAGCAAACCTACTCCACTCG
>Ga0126342_10021288_pt1 | contig 10822 bp, 11 predicted proteins | sample Cyp1metagenome_FD_92528 | JGI IMG/M metagenome (GOLD analysis project Ga0126342, IMG submission 92528) | Coral microbial communities from Lord Howe Island, Old Settlement Bay, Australia - Cyphastrea 1 metagenome | ecosystem: Host-associated > Invertebrates > Cnidaria > Coral ... | reverse complement strand
TTCCTTGATTCCTTGATTCCTTGATTCCTTGATTCCTTGATTCCTTGATTCCTTGATTCCTTGATTCCTTGATTCCTTGATTCCTTGATTCCTTGATTCCTTGATTCCTTGATTCCTTCCTTCCTTCATTCCTTCCTTCATTCATTCATTCATTCGTTCATTCATTCATTCATTCCTTCCTTCCTTCCTTCATTCGTTCCTTTCATTCCATTGTTTCATTCTTGCATTCATTTTTTCATGCATTTCATTCTTTCGTTCCTTCATTTCATTTCTTTTTTCATCTTTCATTTCATTTTTCATTTTTCATTTCTCATTTTTCATTTTCATTTCATTTCATTTTAGTTCGCTCTTTTCCAATTCACCACCAACTCCTATAAGCAAAATGTTTCCTCTAGCCATGTCCTATTTTCGAAACTTTCGCCCCGGCGCGTGCCGTGCACTACTTGGTATATAGGAATCATCCAAACTTAGATCACTTTAGTATTGAAACCCATAGTTTTGGGGTGCCCCATTTTAGGAAAACCCCATATGTGAATATGGTGTATATATTGATATACCCCTACAAGCGTTAACATATTTAAGTCATATCTTGGGCCAAAAACCTCTCCGCGTGGGTCCGCGTCAGTGTCCGCGTCAGTGCGTAGAGGGCGGCGTAATATTATATATGTAGTTCGTGTTGTGCAGATACTGGCGCTTGGGGGGTGGCGTGAATACATGTTTTTGCATACATATATGTAGGTTTTGAATGACGAAAGGGCTTGGTTCGCAACCAAGCCGACTTGCATTGCAATGTGACATGCTGCAGGCTCTTTTGCTCCAAGGAAAAAACATCCCCGCTTGCTCCGCTTGCAGGTTATGAGCCCGATGTACCTTTCTGTGCGGTGACCAGTGCGGTGAGTTTTCGATCAGCTTACCCAAAGCGAGCTGCCAAAACGCAATGCTGTGCACATCCCTTCACCGGGCCCGTGACTTGTCGAGAGGCAAGTGTCCCGCAACCCACCTGGAAAAAGAACAAAGCCACACCGGCCCTGACACGGACCCATGCCGACCCAGATCCCGCATTGGCTTGCACTGACGGGCATTGACGCGACTACCGACGTGGACCCACGCGAACGTACGCAAACCCAAATCCCACAACCACCGCGCACTAACACACACCCACGCGGACCAACGCGGGGACCGCTTCCTGCACCGACGCGGGCACTGACGCGGACCCACGCGAACCCACGCGGGGACCCCTCCCCCCACTGACGCGGACACCCACGCGGACCCACGCGGGGACCTCTCCCCGCACTGACGCGGACCGACGCGGACCCACGCGGGGCCACCTCAACGCCGCCCTCAGAACGCTTACGGGGCGACGCGTCAAGTGATTTTGCTGCAAGGGTGCCCGGCCCCGCGTGGGTCCGCGTCGGTGTCCGCGTCGGTGTCCGCGTCAGTGCAGGGAAGGGTCCCCGCGTGGGACCGCGTGGGTCCGCGTGGGTCCGCGTCGGTGTCCGCGTCAGTGCCCCCCGCGTCGGTGCTGGCTCTGGGTCCGGGCCCGTGTGGGTTTGCGTGGGTCCGCGGGTCCGCTTCAGTGTCCGCGTCAGTGCGGGGACCGGGGCCTCGCGTGGGTCCGCGTGGGTCCGCGCGTCAGTGTCAGCGTGCGACTCCGCGTGGGTCCGCGTCTGTCCGCGTCAGTGCCCGCGTGGGTGCGGGTCCTATATATAGGGGCCCCGCGTGCGTCCGCGTAGATCCGCGTCAGTGTCCGCTCAGTGTCCGCGTCAGTGCCAGGCGCCGTCCGCGTTGGTCGTGGGTCCGCGTCAGTGTCCGTGTCAGTGCGGGGAGGCATATTCCCAATCATTTCTAAGCAAAACAGAGGTGCTGATTTAAGAGACACACATTTTGCCGCAACATTTTGTGGCAAGAACATAGGACCAGAATTTGACACAGGCACCCGCCAGGCACTTTGCACAGCAACCGTGCCACCGAAAAGGCTATAGCGTTAACGCTTTCAAGGTCATAACAATGTATATACGTATAATATAATATAAAAAAATAACTTAATTTAATATAATATAGCATAGCATAACATAATATAATATAATATAAATATATATTTTATATATATATATATATATATCATAAATGTATACATAGTATATTTAATAACATATAACATAATTTGATAAATATAATATAATATAACATAATATAATATAATATAATATAGTATAATATAGTATAATATAGTATAATTTAATAAAATCAACCATAATTTAGCTTAATATAATTTAACATAGCATAACATAATATAATATAGTATAATTTAATAGATATATATAATAAATAAATAAATATATATATATAATATAGTATATTTAAGAACATATAACATAATATAATATAACATAGTATATATAATAGTATATGATATATTTATGTATACAGATGGCAACCCTTGTGAGTTTTTTTTCTTCTCATTTTTTGGTCAAAACATGTCAAGACTTACGCATGGAACATCACCGCAGAGCACACCTCAGTACTTTTGTTCAGTCACAGCAGTCCGGGTACCCATTTTGGAAATGTGGATGGAAATTTATGATATATCCCCTGAGGAACTGGAAATATCAGGGATATGCCCCACCTTTCAACCATCAATCCTGGACATGCAAAACCATGAAAAAAAAACAAACCTGGTTCAAGACTCTCAAGACAAACTTCAGGGTATCTACACCTTTGACATCCATGGGTTTGCACCCCCAATCCCAATCTTTTCGCATCATTTTCCAGTATTTTCCCCATTACACAGAAACCATTTTCTAGTACACCCCATCTTCGAACGGCCCACATCTAGCCATCACTTGACCAGGCTGCAAAGGAAGCCGCAGACGGGGATTTCGAGGTGGGGTAACGATGGGCAACTGTATCCGCCTTTGAAACTACCTCAACCTCAATACAAATGATATATATATATAATGATATTACAGATAAGAAGTATAAGTAAATAGATGGCATGACTAAGATGGAGGATGAGAAGATGCCTCAACATTATATATATATACATAAATGTATTCAAACAAACGGTGTATCTTCCTAATCAATGATATTTTTTTGTTGAGGATGCAGCATGATTCGCCAAGCATCAGTTATTACCATCCCTTTTTCCTCAAGGCATCAGCCTTTGAACAGCTGGAAAGAGACTTCCAGGACGGGAGTCAGCGTGAGTTGATCATGTAAGATCCATATTTTTACAATATTTTTACCATTCAGGTGGAATATATATATATATATGTAGATGGATATTGCAGGAATACTATGATAATACTATTCTACTACTATCCATACAATATCCATGGTGAAATATACGATACTTTAAAGGAATAATACTACCACGATGGGCTAAAATCGACCTGGGGGAATCCTGGAGAGTCCGTAGGGATTTGCCCAATAAACATGACCACTGGGATACAATTTAGTGAACATTTTTCATGGGTAGAACCAGCAATGAAGGCTGTAGAATTGCTGCATCTATTGGATTCAATCTTGAATTTGGAACCAAATTATGATGTATAAATCTTTCGGTAATTATCATGGTTAATCCATGATAATTATGATAATGGGGAATTAACGGATAATTACCGAATCAAAACGAGAAAATTTCGGTGATGGGAGCTGATTTGGACACAGTGGATGTGCGCCTAATTTCGGGCTGGACTCATCCGTATTTTGTTTAGATTGTTTTGCTAAACAAATCCACATGTGTAAATTGGGATATATCCTACAATTTCTTAAATGGCTTGATCCATATTTGTTCATAGTTGGAATATAGCTTATCCTACACATGGCCTAATGATTCAATGATTCTGTCCGCTGATCCATGTTTCTTGCGACCCCCCAGGAGATCTTACAGGAACTCGTAGGAGACAAGTCGCTGGAGCACTTCCGGAACGAGTCCGCCGAACTCGGCGGAATTTCGGAGCTCCAAATGGCGCTTAAAAAAACCACAACAAAATGAGGTATGTTTCATGGGTATCTCAATGAATAATGGGTATATCTGCCACATCACCTCATGAATCTGATGTTTGGTTCAAGACATTGGTTATTTCCCATCTAGAAAAAGGGAGTTGAGGACCCCAAGAAGGTGGAGCCCATATCAACACATCATTCTGGCATGACATCCAGCATCCAAGTGTCCTGTGATTCAAGTGATTCCTGGCCTTTTAGAAGATGGTCCAATTGACCTCTGACATGTCCTTTCTTTTGATCAGAGCCTTAGTTCATTAGCACCTAGTGTTTCAGTGAACTCCCAGCGATCTCACATCTGTACAATCGATGCATGTTGATGTTTAGTAGGGAAAGCATGTCGAAGTGAGCCTAGCCATGTGTGGCTTCAATATCAGATGGCAGAGGACACATCCTTTTGTTCATTCTCATGCTCCCTGATTGGGTCATTTTTGCATGGTCAACACACATCAACACAGGCTCCGCCAGGTATGAGAAACTGCATCGAGCCTTGAAGAAGTCTCATGAGAGTGAGCCGGGCGGCTGAGATGCAGATGAAGATGAAACTGCAAGATGCAATCCTAAGAGCCCAGTGGGCTCCCACAGGTGTCACTGCACATAGTGCCTGCTCAGGAAGCACCTCATCAAGAAGTGCAGAGAACTGAATCAAGAGATCGTCGCAAATGCCGTCAAGGCGGGATAGATCGGGATAGATCCGGGTAGATCGGGGGAGTAACATAGTAAGAAACGGTCTGAGGGTATGCGACGCATCGCCATCATCGCCTGCTTCATATTCCAAGGATTGAGTTTTTTTTTTTTTTTTCCGCAGTATAGAAGTAAGATGACGACATTTGGTCCAGCTATGTCTGCACTGCAGACATAGGGCAACACACAAAACACTTCTTGTCGGTTGTCCCATTCTGAACAATGGTAGATGCCGTTGTTCATTCTTGGTTCTACTCTTAGGTTTGCCGGAGGAAGTTTCTAGGTGTTTCTGTATCAGATAAACTTCAGAGGTTTTCCATCAGTTCCAAACAGATGTTGTCAGGTCCAGACAGCTTTGAAGCTGTCGCAAGAAGATCAAGCCACCATCACGGTCGCTGGGCTGCAGCATGGATCAAGGTGGACTGAGTGCCTTCCGTCGAGAGCTGGAAACCCATCAGGTGATAGTTGAGTTGATGTCTTCCTCACAACTTGATTTCGCACAGTCAAAATGTGGCTTCTCCAGCTCGGATCAACAAACGGCTGGAAGAAATAAAATGGCCTATGGGTTGCCGGGTTGCCAAGAAACATCTGGGTCCATCCATCTTTACCATCTGGTAATTTAACATAGCCATGGAAAATCACCATTTTGTAGCTGGCTAAATCCACTATTTCTATGGGCCGTTTTCAATAGCAAACTGTTAGTTTACCAGAGGGTATGGAAAAATATGGGATAACCCATCCATCTTTATGGAAAAATATGGGATAACCATGGATAAGCCTCCCCCTTGATGCTGAACAGCTGAACAGGGCTGAGTTGAAACAGCGGCTTTGAGGCGCTGAAGAAGGAGATCGAACGCGCCTGGAAGATGGTTGAGGCGATGAAATCCATAAAGGAGGGTTATCCAATGTTACCCAGACATTGGATTATTGATACATTATATATATATGTATAAACATTATGTATATATATATATATATACATATGTATGATTGATATATGATTGATAGAATTGATATCCCAAAATTGGATAAACATTGGATGGTTGTCCGCACCAAACATTTTTTGGATGATTTGGGACCCGCATTTCTCAAAGAGCAAGAGCGGCAATACCCAAGTTGTACAGCTGTAGAACTGCAAACATAGCACTTAGATTTGCTGCTACTTTGTTTTTGTGATTCAAAGCTGCTGACGTTCCTGTAGATTTGTGCCATCGGGTTGAATTCGATGTTGCAAATGACAGATATCGACGTCTAATAGCTTCCCATTCCGCACCTCTTTTTTTTTTGGGTCACATTTTCCTACACGCCGTGACCATCGTGACCAAGCCGTGACCATCGGAGGCCTCCCATGAAAAGGAGCAGAGAGCCCGAGAGACGATCCAAAATCTCAAGTCCGAGATCACCAAGTTGGGTCGCTTAGTGGAGCAAGGCGCGATGGGATCCCTGGGATTTTGTGGGATTTTTGGGATGGATCGGATCATCGGCGAGCCGCTTCGCAGGTGCCGGACTGAGCATCAACCAGGAGAACATGGTGAACCAACTCGTTCAGGACGGCCGGACGTTTCAAAGCCGTGATGTTTTGCGAAGAGTGAGTTACAAGAAACATATCATGGGCGTACCTGGAAAGGGTTGAATTTTTCTGTGTCCATTTTGGGACATGTCCAAGTTGGGGGTTCAACTGCCCTATTTTGAGTGATGGAATCGACAGCAGACGCTGTCAGGAGAAGAATGACTTGGTGAAGCATCGGGACATGTTGCAGGGCCAGGCAGCCGCAGCTGTTGACAGCTGCCACCTGTTCGATCGAATTTCGAGCAGTGTGCTTCAAACTTGCTGACTCCTGCAACTAGTTGTACCCCTGATATTCCCACAATGATCACCCACATATTCCATTATTTATTGGAAAAATGGTCAATGTTACAATGTTTCTCCATATTTTTGATGGTCCCTCCTCTTCCGCAACGCACAGGGTGATCCAAACGATGAACGTGTCAGGTGCAGCAGATGCAGCAACAAAACACCGACCTCAACTCCAAAGTCGCCAAGTTAGAACAGGTGGGAAGGGAAAAAACCAGGGCAAGAAACCATGGACTAGTAGCTACAATTGGGATCAATTGGGTTACCCTCTGGTAAACGTTTACATAACTATGGAAAATCACCATTTTTAATGGGAAACTCCACTATAAATAGCCATTTCAATAGCTATTTTGACATAACCAGAGGGTACAGATTTTTCAACCATCATCCAACCATCCAACCATCCAACCACTCGACTTTTGTCAAAATTTCATCCAACCAATTAGCGCAGGAGCGATTGCAGGGAAATGGCGAACTCCTGAAGTTGCGGGATGCCTTTCAGAAGCTCCAAGAGGTGTCTGGAAGATCATTTTCCTAGTGGACATGGACATTAAAATCGGTTGCATGTTAAAGTTGCAGGGTGGATTTTTTTAGGATCACGCCAGGAAATTTGGAGATGTCAGCAATTTTTGGGTGTCAAGGGTTTTGCATCTTTAATTTCAGAGCTAAACATCTTAGGATGACCCAATTGGGCACAGCCACAGGATGCTGAAGCAAAACAAAAGCGGAAAGAAAAATTGGACAAGGACTGAAGATGACTGAAGGGTTTGGCCTTTTTCTATTTGCTAGGTTTTTTTTGTAAATGGTCATGGTATCTTGTCAGGAACCCGCAACATAGTGGAGGCTTCCCACAAGAGAGTCATGGGACCATATAGGATCCTTGCACTTCAACAGGCCCAGTCAAGCGTTGAAGATTTTTGGGTTCTGCTAAGCCTTAAAGCTAAATTGCTGGTGACTTGAATTGTTTAATGTGTCTATGATATACTGTATATATAAATACAGTTTTTATATAATAAATAGTACAGTAGTATATAGACAATCCTTTCGACAAGTAAAATTGGGGAATCCACCTCCGTTCGTAACATCTTGAAACGCTGAAAAAAGTGCAGGACCTCAAGGAGATGAGACAAGGTGCTTCTCGATGGGCTGAGATGGGCAAATCCAGTCGTCAGTTTTGTGACCATCTCATGGGTAAACATCGTCGCATGATGCGATGTTACACTGCTCACATGAGATTGTGCCACTGGGCCATACATAGGTCATATATGTCACATGGTCCATAGTTAGATACTACCATCTGGTTATTTAACAGTTCGCCATGGAAAATGACCATGCTATTAATAGGTAAACCATCTATAAATCCATCTATTTCTATGGGCAATCTATACCATGGCTATGTTAGTCATTACCAGAGGGTATAAGTAGTGATAGGGATCAAACCTCGAGAAATCGGAATATTTCAATGGGAATTCCAGGATCCTAAAATGGAGGGTACTGTACCATATAAGGCCATATTTTGTGGGGATATTCCCTTACATAGGCCTAAAAAATAGGCCTTATATATGGTAGGCACCTCCAATTCAGGTTCCTGAAATGGCCATTGAATATTCCCTCCATTCCTCTGGATTTTCACGAGGTCTGGAGTCCAAACAAAGCGAAGTCAACGCCAAGCGAGAAGAACTGGCGCGGGGCGAGGCCGGTGGCCACAGCCATGGGCTGAATCCTGATGTTTCACTGGAGAAATTATATCTCATTATATGATATAGTACATATATGACATGATATATATATATATATATATGGATTCTTCACTGATTTCTGATATTTCTGATGTTTCTGTTCGAGGAGATCCAAAAGCATCTCACGCGTCAGCTGAGAGAAGAGAAGCAGGAGGCGGGAACTGCTTTTTTCAAGGGACGAGTGGTTTCTCAGCGGACGAGTTGTCACTGGAGCTCCATTGCTATGATCGAATCCTGGGTCTCTGAAGCCAAAAACCAAGGGCATCATGCAGTTGACCATTATCTTTTCTCGTCAATGCTAGAGTGGATATACATTGGGTGTAGCCTAACCTCTGTAACAGTCGGAAAATGGATTTCCTATGAAAACCTCTTCAAAAGGACAAGGAAATTAATTAATGTTTCCCATTTTCTTTCGTGCAAAAATTGTGCTCTAAATCGTGCTGTTTTGGTGTTCCCATCCGTCCAAAAATCGTGTTCTAGATCCGCTCTTTGGTGTTCTCCTCCGTGCAAAAATCGTGCTCTAGCTTGTGAAAGCTGTTGCAGACAATGGGCCAGACCCAAGAGATACATAACGAGGAATACAACCACAATGGTGTGTACTTAGAAAACCGGTTCAAGAAATAGTGTAGTTGATTTCTCAGCAATGCTAGAAGTCACAACAAGTACCTTTTTTTCACAGAACAACTATTGGTCACAGCCAGTGACTAGTGGTTCGATAAGTACCCTATGGTAAACTAACAGTTTGCTATTGAAAATGACCATTAATAGTGGATTTTTTCCCAGCTACAAAATGGTGATTTTCAATAGCTATGTTAAATTACCAGAGGGTATCCATCACTGGTGGTGCCTCCATTGCCCTCACAGCGCACAGCGACGACCGAGGAAGAGCGTTTGGGGATCCGATGCACCCAGCTGAATGGCAACGCTCAGCATTTAGACAAGCAGGTCAACGAGGCTGATGGGATGGGAACGACCCTGAAAATTGGATCTTGTTGATAGATGGTGATGTTATATTAGATGTTATCTTATTTTTTAAATTTCTATGAAATTTTCTGGCTTGATATGGATGATATGGTGTGCCAGGTGTTCTAGTTGTCCAACATCATCATTTGGAAGATCCCTTTTGATTTCTTCATCTCCTCGGCAGGAGATGTCTGCGAAGAATCGCTTAGAGGAAGAGCAGAAAGACCTGAAAGCCCAGTTGAAGTTCCGGCAGGAGAGTGAATGGATTTGGACGGGAGGTCGTAGGTCGTTAGGTACCAAAGAGACAGCAAACATGGGTAAAACATGATAAAATAATGATGAATATGGTCATTTTTAGGACATCATCTCAATTTACTTGGCTTATACTTGAAGTGACTGGCAAAAATTTGACTCAAACTATATGTGTCAAATTTGTTGAGGACTACACAGGAATGAAGCTTCTTCTACTGTCGATGTTTCCCAAAGTACCCAAATTCCAGTTGAAACCATGATGATACATGATAAATCATGGTTTATCATGGCTTATCTCATTATTATTATTTTTCAAATCACAATAATACGTATATATATATATATATATATATACATACATACATATGTATTGTATGTATGTGCACATACATATACACAATGATTTTTTCCCATTGAAACTGTCAAGCTACCAGCCGCGCTGCAGCTTTGATCATGTGTCGCCCGAGGATGAGATCTACTCGCTGAAATCCTCGAAACAGAAAATGCAAAAGGTCCTGGAGGCACCGGTGGAGCGACGGAAAGGCTCCATATATGTCCCCTACTGTTGATACATGGGATATGTTGTGATATGTCTTATGATCTCGTAACATATCTGATGATATTCTATCTCCTGAGATTTTATGATATGTAATGACATATTGATATCATATTGATAAGTATCTATGAATGAGAGATGAACATCAGATGAACATCTACCAATGCCAGCTATTTTGATGGTGAAACTGGGTGGCATCAGGCCATGCAGATCCAAAAAGATAAGGACGACGCCGAGTCGCGTCGCTTGGAGGTGCCGAGTCGAAAAAACAGCACTCGCCGGAGATCGAAGTCTCAGCCAAGTTGGAGAAAGTCAACGAGTTGGAGAAGTGTATATTTGATAGTTTGCTAACGTCAACGGAAAAATAGAAAGTCAATCAGAAAAGCCATCAACAAAACACTATCAACCATCAGTCAACCCATTCAGCCAGTCGTCGCCTATCGAGGCGCGCACCGCCAGCATGCGCGGTGAAGTCTCGGAACTGCAGAAGGCGCCTCTGGGTGTTGCGGGGGATGGGTCAATGTGTGTGTCAATATATGTCAAGATCAGATATATAATGTATGTGTATGTGTATGTGTATGTGTATGTATATATATCTCATTATATATGTATATGTGTATGTGTATGTGTGTATATATCTCATTATATATGTATATGTATATGTATATGTATATGTATATGTATATGTATATGTATATGTGTATGTGTATGTGTATGTGTATGTGTATGTGTATGTGTATGTGTATGTGTATGTGTATGTGTATGTGT
>Ga0126342_10021287_pt1 | contig 10823 bp, 10 predicted proteins | sample Cyp1metagenome_FD_92528 | JGI IMG/M metagenome (GOLD analysis project Ga0126342, IMG submission 92528) | Coral microbial communities from Lord Howe Island, Old Settlement Bay, Australia - Cyphastrea 1 metagenome | ecosystem: Host-associated > Invertebrates > Cnidaria > Coral ... | reverse complement strand
TATGTATATGTATGTATATGTATGTATATGTATGTATATGTATGTATATGTATGTATATGTATGTATATGTATGTGTATGTATGTGTATGTATGTATATGTATATGTATGTGTATGTATGTGTATGTATGTGTATGTATGTGTATGTATGTGTATGTATGTATGTATGTATATGTATGTATGACATCAGGGGTCCCCACAAAAAGATGGAACGCATTTTCCTGGATGTCACAGATTCCAACTTTTCTTTGGTGTCCTTGTCCGCGGGACATCACAACGAGGACGCGCTGGCCAAGGGTACGCGGCTGGTGTCCATTCGAAGCTTGGCTGACGGTCACGTCGTGACCTCACTGGATTCATGGTGAATGGGCCTAGGGAAATCATCCCCAAATGGCCTTATTTCAGTTGTGAGATATTAAGATTTACCCAGATCATATGCCACGGGCTGCCACGGGTATCATGTTTGCTTGTCTAGAAAGATGTAGGGGAACATCGTGGTGATGGTACGATAGATGAAGGTAGTCAATTGTCACCAACATCATCGTCTCATCACCCCAGCATCAGAGATCTCATAGACGTTGACTGCGTGATTGATATTGATTTATTCTCGTTCCCCTATTTTTTGGAATTAATTTCCAACAGATTATATAAATTGGCATAAAAACCATGTAAATCCATCCCCGGGATGCTTCCACCATCAAAATCACGAAAAAAATTGCCAACCCACAACCCCCGCCCAATTTCCCAGCCTCAGGCACAGCTGCGGTGTCCCTTGCAAGGGAGGTGGAGAAGGAGCGAAAGGCCGGGGATTTCCTTTGGGCCCCCAAGCAACCATCGATTTCCTGCAGGAATGGTATGGTGCGTTGATGGCTGTTGATTCAATTGTCATGTTTTTTGTCCTGGTTGATGGATTCAAATATCGTTTTTCTATGTTTTTCTATCGGCACTATGGATGATAAACCTAAGTCGCACATAATTGAGCATGATTCAATCAACCCTGGTTTGTGAACAGAGAGAAACCCCATGAAAAAAAAGGGGGTTCCAGTAAATTACGAATCAACATAGCACTCCGTAATCAGTTAGGCTGAATGAATCCCGGGCAAACTTAAAATCCGACACGGAAAGCCACAGGCGACAAACCTCATCAAACATTTCCAGACGAGTGGTTCCCAAATCGCTGGCACTTGGGTTAGAGGTTACACTTTTGTTAGACGATTATAAAATTATACTAGTTGGGCACAACAGATATCAATGGATTGGGCAAACTTACAACAAACATCAACGCACACTATATAGATCTTCCATCGAAATTGGGTGGAGCGCCCTGTGTCAATGTTTCGCTGAGTAGACGATGGACGATGGGCCCCACCTGTCAGGCCAGTTTCACCGAGTTCAACGGAAAGATCGCAGCCTCCTGGTCCTGAAAAACTGGCTCATCCTGGTGCCAAGATGTTCCAAGTGTGTGGTATACCAGTGGTATATGATGATGTAGCATGATGTAGCCAAGGATATGGGACTGATCTAGAAGTGGCAGTGAACATAGGTGGGGCTAGGTATGTCAACATCGGTTGGATGTATTTGGATTCTTTGCTTGTCCTTGTTACAAGCCGCAACCGGTCAAACCGGTCAATCGTCTAAACACCGACCTGCAACATTTTTTTTGAGATCATTTATATTTCACCAGACGATTACCAGCAAATGATCATTTACCAGCCAAAAAGGTTAGACTTTACCAGCAAACATGTTATCATCTCTTGCTGGTAAAGTCTAACCTTTTTGGATCACTAAAATATGTCAGTTGCCGGATTCTCCCAATTTTTTCTTTACATCCCACTTTTTTTTTTTAATCATTGTTCAAAACAATAGGGCACCAAAAAAAAAGACGTTACATGTGGAGGCGTGATTTTTGGATCTTAAGACACCCATTGGAGCCAAAGAAGTCCTAGAAATGGAGGCAAATGGTTCTCAGGAGGCAGGCCTCCTGTTGGGAGGCTTGTATCCATATTCCTGAAGCCATGGGGAGCCAGTTGAAGCTACGACGGCTGAGTTTCCCAAGCAGGTGAAGAATGTTGTATCCACATATTGATAGTTATGACATGTTATTTTCCGAATTTAAGATTCTTGTGAAGTTCATTGCCCCCGTTAGATTAGATCCCCTTATGTGTCACAGTCACAACATGGGTTCTAGTTGATGTTAGTTTCCCATCTCTTGAGAGGTGATCATCAATGCATTCATCGGGACAGCGTTCCAACCCCCCGGCCATGGTCATGGGGTCATGGGTCAGCAATACACACTAGCAGCAGCAGCAGCACCACCACCAACAGAAAACAACAGCAACAACAACAACAATGTGGTACTATCTCCCCGTCGTGTGGTCGGGTGTGTGTGGTGCGGGTGGTTGTAGTGCAATTATTTATGATATGTATGGATATGTATGGTAGGTATGGCATGGTGGGTATGGTAGGTAAGGTATGTATGATAGGTATGGCATGTTTGGTGTGTATGGTATGTTTGGTATGTATGACATGTATGGTATGTGTGGTATGTATGGTAGGCATGGTAGGCATGGTAGGTATTGTATGTATGGTAGGTATGGTATGTATGGTAGGTATGGTATGCATGGTAGGTATGGTATGTATGGTAGGCATGGTACGTATGGTAGGTATGGTAGGTATGGCGGGTATGGTATTTATTGTAGGTATGGTTAGGTATGGTATGTATGGTAGGTATAGTATGTATGCTATTCTTGGTATGTATGATATGTATGGTATGCATGCCAGGTAATTATGTTATGTATGGTAGGTAGGTATGGTATATATTGTAAGTATGGTATGTATGGTGGGTATGATATATATATATGGTATATATGGTAATATGTATGGTAGGGGCTAGACCTCAGAAATGATGCAAATAGCTGGCAAATAGAAGGGCCGGGGGTGCTACCTGGGGACCCATACCATTGGTGGGTAGGAACATGGAACACGAAACCACATCTATCCCATTATGTCTCTATTATATATGACAATGTATGTATGTATATATATATATACACACACACTCCCATTATTATTGTTGATTAAATCATTTTTTTGCTAGTTAATATCCCATGTTACTTGACCATGGCACATTGCCGGTAGTCCCACGGTCCTCAGGACGCCCGGATGCGGCTGGACGCGTTGCGTCAAGCCATGGACGCGGAGAAAGTGCCGCAGGACCGCGAGCATCGGGAGCTGCACCGTGCGGCGGCGAAGCTGGCGGATGCCTGGCGAGTGAAGTTGGGATTCCATGAGGCTTACTTTGACACAATGATTCAAAGTAATATAATTGGATATTTCTATATTTATATATACATATATATTAAATTATATTAATGCATATGCATAATGCATATGTACATATATATATATGTATGTATGTGTATGTGTATGTATATGTGTATGTGTATGTATATGTGTATGTTTAGATGTTCACCCAACAACCAACGATTCCCAATAGAGGATTATTGTTGGGTTTACCTCATTAGTTTTTTAACTATATGGATGTGTACATATATATATATATATGCATGTAATATTTATACATATTTATACATACCATCCGATGTCATCAAACCTGGCATTTGAAAATCCACCATTTGGCTCGATGAATTTCCCAGCTAGAAACCTCCACTTATATGGGTGTAAACCGGAGGGTGTATAAATATATATAATATATATATAATTATATAAATTTAATATTATATAGTATAATGAGGTAAACCCAATAATAAACATCCTACGATTATCATTACGCACAGAACCAGACGTTTGCCCGGAACCCACGCCTGTCGCACAAAATTACTGTATTCTCTTTTTCAACGGACCCCGACGAATTCTGCACAGGGTTGTTGCCGAGAGTTTCTGGGCAACCAGACACATGGCCTTTTACAGAGTGAGTAAATCCATTATTAATTATTCCCTTCCCAATATTGTTTTAGGGGGTGGCAGGTTTAGACCCTTTGTGTATAATTCCTGTTTTACAAAGTAATCAACATTATCATACCTTTCGGCCTGTTGATTCAGGGGTGGCGGGTTTAGACCCTTCATGTCATATTGTTTTACAAAGTAAACCCATTAATATATCCTTGTATATACGTATTGTTTTGGGGGGTGGCAGATTCATACCTTGTATTCATGTCATTCTATAGATATTAGTGCATACTTTTCTACATATTGTTTGAGGGGAAGTGGCAAATTTGTACCATGCTGTTATGTTATTTGCACCTTGCGTTGACGTTGAGGAGAGACGTCTGAAAATTACGGTAAAAGTGATTAAATTTGTCATGTTGGGCGAGCATAAGGTACGGATATCATTACTAACATCATTATGGCTGCCGTTAGTTTTTTTTGGGTTATGTGAATGTTGAGATTACTACGAAACTGTTTAGCCGGAAGTAGCATCATGATTACTATGATTATTAGATATTCTTAGTGTTGCCAGTTTACTTTTGAGATTTTGGATCGAATCTCGTCAACAATGACGTGAGTTGTCAGGGATTGGGTTGTAAGTGGATCCAGGCGGCAGATCGGAAATATCTTCGCATGCTGGTAACCTGGTACAGACATTGTTTGTATGTTTATATATGTTTATATGCATTATCTTATTCTTTTGTTTCCTCTCCCTCTCTCTCTCTATCTAGATCTGTTGATTTTAGTGAATACATTGAATACATATAACCATAATTTATTACATAGATATCATAGATTTGGGATGTGTATTTCTTATGGTTCATGAATGGTTCTATATTAGTATCGTTTTTGCTTTACGTGACCAACTGGCTAGCACCGGATGCTGGATCCATCTGGATCCATCTGGATCCGGTGCTGAGGAGTTACAGGCGCAAAAGGCCTTGAAACTCTTCAGCCTCATCGCCAGCTCGCGGCGCGTCACGCTGCTTGGAGCTGATGTTTGGAAAACTTTTGGAAAAGTCCACCGGAGGAGTCAATGATGGTTAGTGATGGTTAATGATGGTTAATGATTTAAGGTGATCATTGTAATGATTGACATGATTCATATGGATTCATAGTGGTTCATAATGATTCATAATGATTCATAATGGTTACTCCTCCAATGGCCTGGTTCCAATGGCCGATAGTTGTCATCGTAGTCCTCCTTGTCATCATGACATGGAGAATGTCAACCCCGTATTTTGCTAAACCCTGGTTGATTAATTAGGGTGGTACTCCCCAAATAGTGGTAATTAAATGGTACCCGGTACCCCCCCAAGGAAACAGCCGAGTGATAGTGGTTTATTCATCCGGGGTTGACATTGGATACATTGGATGGTTCATCAGCCTTTGTTAGCGGTTGTTTATGGTTAAGATTCACCCTTAATGACCCGGTATTATATGGGGGGGTACGTTTGGGGGGCCTTTGTTCAACAAACAGCCTTTGTGACCTCCACCAAGGCACCCTTACGTCTACCTAGCCGATGCAAACGCCACGCCGGCCCCGGCCCAGGGCTGAAGGGCCGGACATCGGCCGGGCCAGCTCCACTTGTGGCCAAGTGTTGAAGATCTGTATCACACACCATGATGACAAAACTGATTTGCATGATTTTGGATGATTTTTGGGACATTGCGACCTATATAAGTTTCGGGACATACCAGCAATCATCCAACATCTCTTTGTTCACAACCAGAAACCACTATATTTGCCCTCTGGAAGATCCTCGATCCGGGAAGATGCTTGGACACCGCGATTGGCTGATGTTTCGCAGTGCTTCAGGTTCCAAGAAAAAATGAAGCAGCGAAGCTGCGATGCGCTGCATGGTGATGCATGGTCATAATACATATTCGAACTGGGTTGTAGAATGGGGCTATACCTAGGGCTATAGCCCTCTGTCACGGACAACGACTCCTATACTGAGGTAAAGCATCATTGGAGTAGCAATCCATGGTCAGACGATGATCTAAGACCCGTGCTGTGGTATGTATCGGGGATACAGCCAGGCAATGGTTCATGTTCTTTGAAAACCAAAAGCATTTGGACAATGATGTACCTCCCAGCAGTTTCACAAGCCAAAAAGGGCCAGGAATGCAAAAGGAACATCAGGTTTTAAATGGTTTTAATCCCATTTCTTGGGGTTTCATTGAAAATTGCTTCCACGTCATGGTACCCTATGGCCTGTTACCAAGCCTGCCAGAGCTCTTCAAGGATGTCCAGGAACCCCTAGCTCGGGATTCATAACCGCAAGTATTCACATAATTACACCAGATAGATATCGCATGATAGATCTCTATACAATTTAATTACAGTAGATATGCACAGGTTAGACATGGTTAGACTAGATTAGATTATATTATATAGGTTCACGACCTTATCGGCGGGACTTACCCGCTGATTGAAATGAGATGAGATGAGATGAGATGAGATGAGATAACGAGAGACAGGGAGACAGAAAGACAGATAGACAAGCAAACATAGATCGACATAGACACACACATACAGACAGGTAGACAGATTGCCGCAGATAGATAGATGGATATTATGATATTATGATCTTTGCATACAACAACATTATCATATAAATCATAATATATATATATTATATGCATATACAGTAACAATAACAGAATATAGTGTATATGTGGATATAAATTATTATAAATTAGATGCACACCAAAAAAAATCAACCATCTACACCGACCTTAGCCCTGCAGGTCCCATCCAACCCCCGTGTCCTCCGGCCATGTCGACGCCATGGCGTGCGCCCACGGCCGCTAGCGCGGCCTTGGCCGCCGCGCTCGGGACCGGAGCCTGGTGGGCATGGTGTGCCTGGCGCAGGCAGAGGCGGCAGGCAGGGACGGGGATGGCATGGGGGGATATTAGTAAATGGCTTTAACTTATGTGGATTCCATATGTGGCACCGTATGGTTATAAGGGGCAATATAATAAGCATAGTTAAAAGATGTTAAAAGTCAATTATATTATGGAATAACCCCACACATCGGGGACTTAAGTGGTTAGTAGCTGGGGTTATAAGCTACTTATAGATAGGAGAACCTACTTAGGGGACTTAGTAACCAGCGCCACCTACTATTTGATGATCCTCCAAGTGGGAAATGGTGATCTATCCCAGTAGTTGGGCTATCCCATCAGCTGATAGAATGCAGTTGGATATAGTTGGGCTACCTCAGATAGATATAGATAGATGGGATGTAGTAAAGCCAATGCTATAAACCAGACCATTCACCAACCATGACCGGGGGTCATTTTCAAAGATCCCATTGCTAGGGGCAGAATGCTATTGGGGATGGTTTAGTATTGGGTTTGCCACGCTATGTTTGTACCATGGACCAAGCGATCTGATATGATGGACATTTTTGCAACTTGCAATTACCCAAAGCCTTTGGTAATCAAACATGGCAATCGAAAATCCCGAAAGATTGAGATTGATAGCTGGGAAAATCGTATAAACGGTGGATTCTCCAGCAAACCATGTTTGATGACACCAGAGGCTTAAAGCTTTCGCTATCAGCCTGCCATTCTCCAAGGATGGCCCTTGGTTCCTGCGTGGCGTCACCATTCTGGATGACCTCTCTCCCAGTGGCTACCGCGAAGTCGATGTCCTCCTAGGCGAAGCGGTGGCACAAATCAATGGGGATTCACTTGAGATTTCATGGAGATAGAATGGGATATTATGGGATTCATAGATTCCGCACATTTGTGCTGCCGATCAGGGCATATCAAAGCGGGTCCCATGTCATGTGGTGTGTTTTCAAGCGAAACCGTCGTTTGTTGTCCCGGACTTGGGCTGGGAATGAGGGTCCTTTTGCCCAAATGGGCAGCAGCTCCTAAATCTATGCTGAAAGGCTGCAATCCAGATAGAACCCATGACTGCTGGTGGTTGTGGTTGTTGAAAATTTTAAGAACTATATCCGCAAAGCTGCTGCAAAGAAAATCACATAAGATAATATAAGATATATGTATAATATATATATATATATTGTATGCACATAATCATCATAATTCCCTGCAGGAGTGTCAACCTCCTGCACATCTCAAGAATACAAAATGACCAAAATGTTCCAGAAACCCAGGATGTTTTATCCGTTACTGCAGAGTGCATGGGCGCTGCCGAGATTCCCAGTGGAATTTTGTGGTCACATCCCCTGGGTGCTTCAATCCTCATGACCTGGGTTCAGTCCAAAATTTCGGGGTTGGTTTTGTAAAGTTCCCCAAATTTTTGGTGGTTGAATTTTCGTTGTGTTTTTCAATTTTATGTGATCAAATGTCCATCCTTTTTCCAATTTTGGGTGGATTTTGGGTAGTTTGACGTTCATCATTCCAATGATTTTCCCAGTTTTGGTGGTAGCATGTCCATATTATTGTCCATTCTTGATCAACTTATCAAATGCCCATGAATTTCTACATTTTTGAACACCGTTTTCCCAATTTTGGATGTGTTGCACTGCCACAGGCCTCGATGGGCGCATCGACCTGGTTTGTGCATCGGCCCGGAGGCCGCCAGGGGCGCAAGTGATCGATGGCAGCAGGAAACTGCTACTGCCAGGCTGCGGCTGGGAGATGAATTGGTGATTGAATGGTGATTGAATGGGGGGTATAATGGTGATTTAATGGGACATAATATGACATAATGGGATCTTATAATGATATAATTAATGGTATATACAGTAATGGGACATTTCATGGGATATAATGGGGTATAATGGGGTATAATGGGGTATAATGGGGTATAATGGGATATAAGATGGAATATGGAGTGTAAATGGGAGGTGTCCTGTACCACGGGGAGTACCCCCCCCATATGTAGAGCTAGAATCATAAACTATGCCTATAGCTATAGCCACAAGTATAGCTGTAGCTATAGTTACTGTATAGTTTTAATTATAGTTCATATATTATGATAGTTATATATATATATACACAGTATACAAGTTTACTTATCTATTGGTTTTCTTGCTTCTACCTGTACTTATGACTTTCTTCGCGTGCAATTTTTGATTCCATCCCGGCCAGTGCCCAAAACCAGCCGTGTCCTTTCGGGGAATCTGTTTTGCAGAACCCCTAAGTTTGAATTAAGGATTTGCTGCAAGAACATGTTTGGGGTTTCCTATACTTCAAACATCTTAAACCACATACGTATTTCTACATTGGCTGGTAAGAGCACATATAAAAGCCATGGCTTTCCTGTAACCTTTCCCTCAAATCTGGCCATTGAAAGCCACTCCCCTGGGCCAGGCTTTGTGAATGCGCACACGCATAGCAGTCAGATGTTGGGCAGGGGCCTGGTTTCACCTCTGCCGTTGGATCTGTGGATCCTCCAGATGTTGGCAGTCACAGGTGCCACCGGACCTGAGGTGAGATTTTCCGGAGACATCTTGGGGCGACCATGGCACCAGCAGGTTCTGTAGATTCTGGGGGTAAAAAAACATGGTGCATCAGGAGGAATTTTTAAGATGCATGTATGGACTGTATGGATGTTCAACGCCACTCTATGGCCATATCATGTTCCTATCTGCACAGACCTGGTCCTGGGTAAGAAAAGTGGTTGACCCCATCATCTGCATTCTTCTGACGGTTGAAGGGGCACACGGCGCGCCATTTCTTCTTCGCGACACATAGGCCTTTCTTTGCTTGCCCGCTAAATTAGTTTCCCGTTGTTAGCCTCTTCACTTTTCACCTCCGATTCATTGATATATATATACTATATAATTGTATGTATATATATATTTCTAATTGTATATTAATTCTATATATCTATATATATATATGCCCCCATTGTATCCACATTGTATCGACATGATATCATCATGAAATATCCTCACTTTCCACAAGCTTCCCATCCCCAAAGATGATCAAAGATGATCATATCATGACACCACTCCCCATTGAAGATCATCAAATACCTTGTATTTTCCCATCATTGGAAGATCACCATCCCCAGGCGCAGCGATGGAGAAGTTCGATTCTCGCGCCCAGGCGGCCTATGTCGCCGCGCTCTTCTGTGGCGTGGAGTGCCTCATGTCAGGCCGGGTCTCCGGGAGCTTTTTTGAGGGTCGTGTTTCGTAGCAGTCCTGACATGGGGGTCTGGGGTCAATAATTTTGAGCCATAGACTCTATAGACATTTACAGGTAATCACCCTCAAAATTGCCAAATATTGCCAATGTCAATTTTATTTGGAATTGTATATGGCAGGCCCTGGCTTTGGCAAGCAGCATTGGCTAGACAATTTTAGCTATGGGGAACATGGTGGGATTTTTGGACAAACCCAGCGGGTCCTCTTCCCGCGTTTTTGATTCTAAAGTCAAATAGTTGGGCAAGTGAGAAATACGCCAAGATCGGGTTGTCGCATTCTTAAGTGCAAGTCTGCTCTCTCTTTCAGTGTTTTTTCCAGGATTTACCTTCAAGTTGCTAGTGTCACTCACATGCTACCGCCATGTGCACTGCCACGCGAAGCAGCAACTTCGCAGCGATAGATGCACTGCATGGGCTGCGAATGGAGTTGGATGTACGAAGCTATACCCTTGCCATGAAAGCTTCTGGAAGGCAGGGGTAAACCTTTCTAAATGGAATGTTGATTATATGACATGTCGACATACCCTAATTTTTGGGTCTTAGCCTTAGCAGGGAGAAATTGAACATGAATAAGGTCTGGGCGATGGCAAGAGACATTGTACTTGTTCAATTCTATGGGAGCACATGTGGTCACGCCGGATGTGATCAGCTACAGTGTTGCGATCAGTTCTTGCGAAAGAGGCCAGCAGTGGCCATGGGCATTGCACTTGTTCCGAGAGATGCAGATCCAACTTGTTTCGCC
>Ga0126342_10021286_pt1 | contig 10823 bp, 10 predicted proteins | sample Cyp1metagenome_FD_92528 | JGI IMG/M metagenome (GOLD analysis project Ga0126342, IMG submission 92528) | Coral microbial communities from Lord Howe Island, Old Settlement Bay, Australia - Cyphastrea 1 metagenome | ecosystem: Host-associated > Invertebrates > Cnidaria > Coral ... | reverse complement strand
CACCTACTACCACCTACTACCACCTACTACCACCTACTACCACCTACTACCACCTACTACTACCTACTACTACCTACTACTACCTACTACTACCTACTACTACCTACTACTACCTACTACTACTACTACTACTACTACTACCACGATGAGGACGACGATGACGACGACGACTACTACTACTACTGCAACAACTACTACTACTATGACGACGACGACGATGACGACTACTGCGACTACTACGACTACTACTACGACGACGACGACTACTACTACTACTACTACTAGTAGTACTACTACTACTACTAGTACTAGTACTAGTACTACTACTATCCATGTCCATCTACTGGCTATACTATCGTGATATGGCTGGGCCCGGAGTTCAATGGTGGCATTGCGCATTGTGCGATCTACTCTGCCAAAAGGCTTGATATGCACAAAAATACACAAAAGCGACCTTCGCACTCGGTGAAAAACCGCGACCCGGTAAATCTGGTGGTCGCGAATACTACTTTAGTATTCCGTGCAATTGACTTTCCTTTTGATCTGGGGGTCAGCACTTGGTTTGTGGCTGCAACGACAGAATATGGCACAACGCGTGTGCTTTGTGCTATCTATGGCTGGATTACACCTGGTTTTTGGGAGGCGAGTAGATGCTCCCCCAAAAGTGCACACCAACACTTCCAACATCCCGTTACTAGCCTCGATGGGCTCCGGCATCCAGTACAGAAAGATCGGGTGTTGCACCTGGGCCATCTCTGGACCCGTTGTCCAAGAATGAAGCAACAAACCCAAGGTGATTTTCAAAAGTTCTAATGTGTGTATGTATATAGAGATATAAATTATATTATATATATGTACAATTATTATCTACACTTTTATATACGTATATATATATATATATAGATATATATATATAATTAGATGTCATTGTGTGTCCAAAGCATCTCAGGGTGGCACTTGGAGGTTGAAAGCAGCTTCTGCTTGGTGCACTGCCAACCTGTAGGCGATCATATGGAATCATGTTCATGACTGGACCCCCAATTCATAGATCCAAGACATGTTTCCAGCGTTTCTGTTTGGGTGGTAGGGAAAAAACTGGCGAAGGGATTCATCTGATGAATGTATATTAATGGTTATGAATGGCTTTAGGATACGGATCAAAGGTATCCACATATCTGACTTCACCGTTGGGCCAACCCCAAGTCACTGGGCCTATAGAACGGGAGCTCGGCTTCGTTCAGAAGTCGCAACCCACCGTGTGCAAAGCGTGTGGACCACCTCAGCTGAACATCTTGTGCCTCCCTGCTGAACCATGGGAAATCCATGGCATTCTGGATCCACTTGATGCCAGTCTGAAAGTCCCTGAAAAAGAAAAATAGCGGAAATCTAAAAACTGCTTTTGACACCAAAAAAAGCAAGACCATAAATTTTCCAGTAGGAAAACCATTGAAAACTGAGGTCGTTTCCCCAGCTGTCGGCAGCATCGCGCTGGGCACCCAACGAACCACATTTGAAGTCACCACCCTTGCTGCCAGAGCAGCCTGGAGCTGTAGAGTATCCAATCTCCATGCATGGAGTGGGCTGACATGGTTTTTACATGTTTTTACTATGTTTCTATATGTTTTTACCCTAAACACAAACACCCCGCTGGACCGGAAACCGTGCTCGTAAAAGCACGTTTTTTCAAAAAATGACTCTGGCACTGTGGCGAAACGCGGATGCCTTTCATGAAAAACATCCAAAAAATGGATACCAAAATTTGGGCGTTTTCGCGTTTTACCACAGTAACAACTCATTTTTATCGGATGGTTTTTGCAGGGTCTGAAAAAGGGCATTGTTTTCGACAGAAGATGCGTTTCAATGCTTCAATCGTCTTCTGATGCAAGTTGGCACTGCGGTTTATGTACCTCCATTGCCAAGATTTTGCATACAACAGTAAATCGCAGCTTTGGGAGGACAAACTGTTACAAAAGTCAACAACGTAGTTGGAACTTGATCCAGAAGATAACAACGCAGTTGCAAGTTGTGTTACAAGAGTCAACAACGTAGCTGGAACTTGATCGAGAAGATAACAACGTAGTTGCAAGTTGTGTTACACAAGTCAACAACGTAGTTGGAACTTGATCGAGAAGATAACAACGTATATAGTTGCAAGTTGTGTTACAAAAGTCAACAACGTAGTTGGAACTTGATCGAGAAGATAACAACGTAGTTGCAAGTTGTGTTACAAGAGCCGACTAGTTGCAATTTGAAAAAGAAGATAACAACGTAGTTGCAAGGTGTCTTACCCCACCCCACCCCACCCTATGCAAGTGGCTAAGAAGTTAGTAACGTACTTGAAAGTTGTTAGTAGAAAAGACCTTAATGTCCCACCCCAACCCTCCCCACGGCCACCCCACCCCATGCAAGTGGTTAGAGAAGTTAGTAACGTAGTTGGAAGTTGTTAGTAGAAAAAACGTTAATACCCCACCCCATCCCATGCAAGTGGCTCGAGAAGTTAGTAACGCACTCGGCAGTTGTTAGAAGAAAAGGCCTTGATAGCAGACCCCATCCCACCCCACCCCACCCCATGCAAGTGGTTAGAGAAGCTAGTATCGCAATTGGAAGTGGTTCCTAAAAAATAAGAAGTTACTAACGTACTTGCACGTTCTCAAAGTTAGTTTTACGAGCACGGTTTTCGGTCCGCTGGCACAAACATGTTAGTTAGGGTTTTGCTTGCTGAGTTACCTGCAAATTCTCCCATCAGCCAATTCTGGGACAATCACTTCAGCAGCTCCAAATCAGTCATGACAAGCATGCAGCTCCCGCCTTGCATTCAGTGGTCTACATGAAACCATGATCATAGTCAATCATACAGTATGGGATTTCTGGATATGGATCAAAATGGACCCCGAATTGGATGCTTCAATGCTTGATTTCAAATGTCCAAAAATAGTGGTGCTGAGGGTCTTGATATTTGGATCACACCACCGTGTGCAGCCGAGCAGCAATTCTTTCCGATCGCCCAGAAATCCACCACTGCCAGCTGGGTGCTGTTGTCATCCAAATGACGAGTGGTGACGGGAGCGACCTCGTGAAACGATTTCACCGACCATAGCCTGGTTTAAGCAGGTGATCAAACATGGTTAATCGATGGGATCTATGGATGTTCATCCCCCACTCATCACTAATATGGCAAGATGTTGATCCATCCCCATATTATGGCAACTATGGAAATGATGCGTGAAATGATGGGCATTTCGCACCAAAAATTGGAGATCTGATATCCAAGCGCAATGCAAAGATCAACATGGACGCCCCATGAACAGGAATAACCCAACTCAAAAACGGTTTTTGAACTGACTTTGTCTGAAGTTTTGGTACCCCAAAATCTCATAATTGTTTCTCTCAAATTTTGCGGTCCCCAATTTGAGACAGCCTCAGTTCTGCCAGATCCCAACAGACTAAGCCTGCGACGCACCAAGTCTCGCTATCTTTGTAGCCCATAGAATGCTTCAGGTCCAAATAAGATCCCTGAGCCGACAGTTGATGTCTGTTGAAATGAACCTGTGACATTTCAATGGCGAATCTTAGCTACCCTGCAAAACAGAGTTTCTGTTTAGACGCTTAGCAGGATAGATTTCTTCATTTATAGAATTGATGGTCTTGCCATGATCAACCTTTCACCCCAAATTTACCCAGTTCATCACCACAGCCGCGCCTCTTTGAAAACCAACCGTCCAGCATCCATCAGGTTCTCGCCCCTGGCATTCACCGGATCGACGTCCACGTAGGTCTGTAACGTCACCACATCGTAGTAGGGCTCCATGTTAGCCTGGCGCCCGTCGCGACGTGAAGCTGAGATCTCGTACGTCGCACAGCCCCACAGCTGTCCTGGAAGTTGTGCTCTCCCAGAAGCATAGCCACGACAAGCGCCACCAGCACGCTCCTGGTGAAACTGAGAAGCTTAGCGCCCTGGTGATTCACCACCGAGATTTTAACAAAAACTGATGTGGTAAGCCCAAGCCCAACAATAAACCCTCCCAGCAACCAATTTGGGATGGTCATGTTATAAATAATCCTAAATAATGAACCCCAATTGGGGATGGTTCATTGTTGGGTTTAGTTTAGTACATGAAATTTGCTTTGTTCAAAAGTCCAAAGATCTGGAACCCTGTTGCAAGAAAGGAAAAAACTCAGATGACTCTGAGCTCATCGCACAGCTACGAAGTTTAACCTGGGAGGAGAAGCAGCGAATGCAAGGGCCCGAGCAGAACTTTCAGTGGTTCCTTTATCTGAAATAGTCTAATACACATACCGAATATGTTCACGAAAGAAGGAAACAAAGCCTCCCTTTCCTTGATAGATTGCGCCTAAAGCTAGAGCAAAAGCGCATTTGGCATGGGCGCTGCCTTTTTTCCATCAACTGCATTTGCATACTCGAACGCTGATCCGATCTGGAAAAGATGGAGCATGAATTGGCGCACCTTCAGGTCGGTCAAGGGGCCGGCCAGCCAAGCACTTCCACAGCTAACCACATCCGTGTTTCCCTTGTAGTGCGAAGTTCAATGGTAACAGCTTCGACATACGGATAAGTAGGTGGAGTACCCCGCTAGGCCATTGGGCGCTTGAAACTCACTCCGCTTTGTTCTGCTCCTTGCACAAGCGGCAATTGAGCTTTACCTTGCCATGTTCGCAACCAGAGCATTGTCTGCAATAACGCTTAATTTTACCGCTACCATGGGGGCATGGACAGCACACTGGGCAATTCACTTTTCTTGCTCTTCCATGTGGGCAGCCCCGGCACTTCCCACAGTTCATCTTCACATTGCCGTGTGGACAGCCACTACAGTCAGCACAGTTTCGTTTCACTTTCCCATGGGGGCAAGGCAAGCACTGAACACACCGCGACCTCGTAAATTTGCCATGTGGACAGCCTGTGCACTTGGCACAATTCGACCTTAACTGCCCATGAGGGCATCCACTGCACTGAACACATGATCTTCGGACTTTCCCATGTGGACACGGGTTACAAGTTCGACAGTTGTGCTTTTGTACGCCATGTTGACATTGAAACGCTTTGCGCTTCTTTGTCATGTCTTGGCTCGGACTCTCGTGCGCTTCGACTGCAAAAAGGCCAGATTTCATCTGAAGACGCAACCACTGTTTGCTGCTGCCGACCATGCCTTCTTGAGACGAAACCAGATCTTCGAATTTCTGCAGCAAACACTCTAAAAGTTGCAGGGCAGGTTTTACCTTATCATCTGTCAAGTCCAAATGGTCCAAACACCAAAGGACCACTTTTCGAAGCCGATGCTGAAAACTTGCACATTTCTCTGGAATCTCTTGCATTCTGTCAGGGTTGTTCGGGTCATGCTCGCTTGATACACGCGGGGGAGACAAAGCGGCCACTGCTCGCCGGAAGACCCAGCGAATCCTTTTCAGATCTGTGCCATTCAGGTCACGAATTGTTTCTTCCAAAGAAGCAACGTAAGCTTCTTGGCTCGTTTCGCATGTTTCGTTTCTCCAAATTTGCACCGCTGTTTGCAGCAATCGTACTGCTTTCATGTCCTTCGCCAAACCACTCTCAAGATCCTTCGTGCCCTTTTCGGCCCTCCCCTTTGGGTGCGCAACCATATTGGTCACAGCAGCCGTATCAGCCATGTCAGGCTTGTTTGAGGCATCAACCATGGGCAAAATGTGGCTTGAGAGCACCCTCCACTGCGGATCTTCCGCGTTGGAGCTGCTATGCTCCAGCACCGTCTTCAACAGATCCACAAGTTGAGCACAAAGAGGCTTCACATCCTTCAGTGCTTTCAAACATCCCACCAATAGCGACACAGCTGAGATGTCCGCATATTTGCATGTCATCCTTTCAGTTGCAAGTGTTGCAACCCAAGATGCGACATGAAAAGTGCACTTCTGTAGCTGCCAAAGGTCAGCCTTTTGCCTTCGGAGCTCGTAGCGGCGAAGAACTTCCTCAGGCCATTTGGCTTCAAAACGTTTGGCGTGATATCGGACCCTCTCATGGTACTCCCTGCTGTTGGCACAGCATCTGCAACTCTCGAAGCAAGGTTGGAAAAACATGGGCCGATGTTGGGATGCGAAAGGTCAAGTGAGCAGCTTCCGAAAGTCTGGACTCTACTGGTTGCCTGGGATTCCAGTCGTGGATTGGAGTGATCCTCATGAAAGAGGAAGTGGAACCCTGTTATTGCCATCAAGCAACAAGAATTGACAACTCTGATTGAACATCTGATGTTCTTCTCTGAAAAAATCGAAAAAGCGTGCTTAGTCAGCTCTCTGAAGACACCGATTGTTTTCAGAGAAAAAGAGTACTGCAACTTGTTGAGTTTTCGCATGCAATTCAGCTTGAGCCTTGAAGCTAATCGGTCAAGACACTTCAACTTGGATCTACAGCTATGGCTCAAAAACTGACAAAAAAAAAGGGCATACAAATTGGATCCTTGCTAAGTGTATCACCATCGCAAAATGGTGGTCAAGATCAGTTTGCACACATCACCACTTTTCATGGACATATTTACTATCGTTTAATAGTTTACTGATATTACACTCATTTCATGGTCATTTCACCCTTTTACCCCCGCGGTTCACCCCAGTTTGTCCCGCAGTCATGCCAAGGTACCATGAAGGATCCACCTTCTCACCATGGATACGACGCCTCGGCTCATGGTCATCGACTTGGATCATTTGGGGTACCCCCATGACAACAAAACGGACACCTCCATATGCCAACGTCCAAACTGGCTTGTAGAGATTTTTTATGAAATTTTGAAGATTGTAGAATGATAAAACAACTAGCCAGATGTTTTTTGATTTTCTTAAGTAGACCACTTAACTAACTACCGTTACTGTAGGTTACCAGGCACCACATCTTGGAACTGCAGGCTGCCCAGCTGAGGCATCTCGAGGCTGAGAAGCAGACGCCTGTCTGCCCAGTGCAAAAAACTGCAAGCACCTCGATGGGTAGCTGCTGCTGAAGCTGCTGCTAGCTGGTAAAATTGGTAAATGGATGTTCGCCCCCAAATAGCTGGTGTCAGGCTGGTGTTGATCCATCCCCACATCTGCGACAAGTTTGTTCAAGCTGAAGCAGAGAATTATTAGAAATCTTCAAGTAAAAGCGAGGAGAAAATAATGCCCTTCTCACAGCTTCATCAAAGCCTGCTATGTTCACTCAGGCCAGCACAGGGCCAGGATCCAAATCACACCCTGCTTGGTTTCAAGGCACAAGCGTGCTTTTCATCTGGAAATCCATCAACCTGTTCCCCCTATCCACCATGGTAAATCTATATATTGGGCATGTTCATCCTTTAACTCATAGTAAATTCTCTAAAATTGAGTACATCAATACATCATTGAGGGGGGTGAAGACAATTCGCCACCATCTTCTACGTAACCTTTACGAAGTGATCGAAGGAAATGTACAAATGTTACTCTCTGCAAATTGACCTGCTCCAAAATAAGAAAAAAGCATCGAAGAGTGGCCTCCACCACGTGTGCCACCCCCGGATGTAAGTAGCGAAGGCGGAAGGATCTGACCCACAGCGCTGCACAAAACACGGCCCAGGGCCTTAGAGCCATGGATCCACGTGGTGCATCAGCGATGCGCCAATGGTGGTTCAGATTCTTCGATCTTCAGATCCAAGTGGTTTTAGAGTTCAGCCATCGGGGCGTGAGGCAAAGGTCTCACTTGACCGAGTGCCAGGCACCAGGACACAGTACAGCAAGGGCAGGATGCAAAACCTGCTTCACCAACCAGGAATGAGCCATCATCAATGCCAATCAATGCCAACGAAAAATGGAAATATCACCCCAAGAACTGACTGTCAATCTTTGACAATTCTTGTAACAATTCAATATTTAAAAACGGATGTGATTCGTTGTTGTCAGTTGTTTTGCCGGATGCCATGAACTTTAAGCCACACCCACAGAAACACCAAGTGTTTTTTTCTTGGGTCGAAAAAAGCTTGCAAGCAGAAGTCGCCTGGGACGATTAGGCTTGACCTCATGGACGAATAGGAGCAACTTCCCAGTTCTTGCTGTAAGTTGCACAAAGAAGTGACGACACTTCAAAGGTCGGGGAAATCAAAGGGTACCCTCTACAGGCACAAGCCGCCCAAGCATATCTAGTGGGGTTTTCTTATCAGGGGTCTTTTTCGGGGTTGATGGTGATTGATCACCGGTCATCAATTGGAATATGTAATTACAGCACTGTAACCAACAATATGATACTGGTGTCTCTTCAAAAATGACTGTTTGCTACACTAAGTTATGGTAATCTTTGAAAGTTCCCCAGTCAGCCCTTCTCGATGGGCTTCCACACCGGCTGACCCGCAGGGGTGGCACCATATCCAGATCTGTGCAACGGCCTCGAGTCGACTGGTGTTCTATATGACGTGGGAAAGACTGTTGATAGCAAAATGTCGGAATTCGGCAAACTGGGTGGGAATTTTAAGTGTCATTGCAACAAAAAAAGATGGATCCGAAACATCAACACTACAGTAGGCTTAAAAACAGAGATTGCTCCTGAGAAAGGCACCCCGCCATCTCGAAGTCAAGTTTGATGGGGTGCGCAAACTCACACTTCGGAAGCTTAGAGAAAATGATGTGTTCTGTTCCAACTCGAATTTGAAAAAAAACAGAACTAAATGTAGATCACACTGAGATTGAACTTCCTTTTCTATCCAAATACACCAAGTGTTTGCGAAAGGAGGAGCTCTGTCGCAAGATGCCGACAGCTCCTCAAAGGACTAGTTACGCAATCGGATGGACGCGTGAGGTGCTTTGAGCCGCCAGCGGCAAGGTGGGTTTCACTGCTGTTTATCTGGGTCCAAAGGGTGTGTTTTTCGATGATAGTTAAGGGCATCTGGAAGATGTAACCAAAAAAAAATTATATATATATATATATATATTGCTGAAAGATGCTGAAAGACTCTAAAACTGTTCGAAGTTCCTGGGCGACGTCCTTTCCAAGTCTTAGCCCAGCACCAAACCACACCGGAAAAAATGTCAAGCATGCCACTTTAAGCGTAGGTGTGTTGAGTCTGCCATAGAGATATAATATAATATAATATGATATAATATAATATAATATAATATAATATAATATAATAATATATAATATAATATAATATAATATAATATAATAATATAAAATATAATAAAATATAATATAATATAATATAATATGATATAATATAGTATAATATAATATAATATGATATAATATAGTATAATATAATATAATATAATATAATATATAATATAATAATATATAATAATATATATATTCCAGGTTGTAAGAATAAATCTGGATGCAGCTGGTTGTGACCATTGAAACGGAAAGTGCCACTGAACTAACTGACCCCCACCATATACTACCATCATGTTGCACCCAATGGCCAACCCAACAAGCCAGGCAAACCAGTCTGAGTCTCCTTTCGCAGCCAAGTGCAAGAAAAAAATCACTGCATGGGAAAGGGGCACATGATCAATGCTGATCAACTGAGTCCAACGGTCCAATCCAAACCCCAATCACATGGCTGTTTCCTAGACTTAGGGGCCCCGATCACTATCACCAAAGCTATTGATCATTTCTCATGGGGAAACCAGTGCTTTTGGTGGACAATGTTTCTTGAATCAACCTTAATTGTCCAACAGACTGTCCTCAAAGTTGCACTTGGACCGATCGTTGATCACGTGAAAGATACCCGGGCCATTGCCACGCCCCTGGTTTCGTCTATGGCGAAGGGCCCACCCCATGGATTCCAAAAACATCCGGGTCTCCAACCACATGAAGATCTCAGTGGTTGGATTTCCAATAGGTTGGAATCCAGGTATCTGTTTCATACTGTTCTAGTTTCAAAGGATACCTTCATCCTTCATCCGCTGTTCAATAGCACCTCCAAAAGAGCCAGGGCTGGTAGCTGACAGGCAGCTGCGCAATGGCTCCAATGACCATACCAGTCCAAACCTGTGAGGGTCACCCAAGGCGACAAATTTAGTGCTACAAGCTGCTCCCACCACGCGATCAAGCTCACGACTAATAAGGTTCTTTTACAGTGGAAAACAATGTTCTACCACATATTTTTTCTAATCTTTTATCATATAATATTATATTATACACATACACATACATAAACATATACATACCAGTAGTACCGCACAAGGCGGCGGCGGAAGTTTCAAAAATAGGAAGCCTATAGGAGAGATTGGTTGTTGTGAATCACGGATGGCAGAGCGAATCCACTGATGGACCGAAAGGTGGTTGGAGCTGTGTTTTTCGGAGTGGTTGCCATGGTTGCAGTGGTCACCTGGTCGGTCACCTCACCCACAACTGCTGGATGTAGCGTGGTGTAGTGCAGCTGTAGCTGTAGTTGTAGCGTAGTGGAGTTGTAGTGGTGTAGTGTAATTAGTTTAGTGTAGTTGCAGCTGACTTTGTGGCGGTGTAATCAATGTAGTGTAAGGTAAGGTAATGTAAGGTAATGTAATGTAATGTATTGTAATGTAGGGTAGTGAAGTGTAGTGTAATTGAGTGTAGTGTAGTGTGGTGTGGTGTGGTGTAGTGTGGTGTGTGGTGTGCAGTGTGTAGTGTGTAGTCTGTAGTCTGTAGTCTGTAGTGTGCAGTGTGTAGTGTGTTGTGTGTTGTGTGTAGTTGTTGTGTAGTTGTTGTGTAGTTGTTGTGTAGTTGTTGTGTAGTTGTTGTGTAGTTGTTGTGTAGTTGTAGTGTAGTTGTAGTGTAGTTGTAGTGTAGTTGTAGTGTAGTTGTAGTGTAGTTGTAGTGTAGTTGTAGTGTAGTTGTAGTGTAGTTGTAGTGTAGTTGTAGT
>Ga0126342_10021285_pt1 | contig 10823 bp, 6 predicted proteins | sample Cyp1metagenome_FD_92528 | JGI IMG/M metagenome (GOLD analysis project Ga0126342, IMG submission 92528) | Coral microbial communities from Lord Howe Island, Old Settlement Bay, Australia - Cyphastrea 1 metagenome | ecosystem: Host-associated > Invertebrates > Cnidaria > Coral ... | reverse complement strand
GGATCACTTCCGGGATATTTTGAACCCTTATGGGGAAAAACCTAATTATGGAAAAATCGGACGCAGGCGCCGCCTGTCTAAGTTGAACGTTTTTTTTTCCATAATTCTGTCGGTTACCATAATACAATACACATGGTGCATCCATACAGCATCCAGCATGCACATATTTATTTAGTATGTAAAACATTATAAAACTATATAAAATTGATCAGAATTGGCACAGAAACTGCATAAAACAACAATCAAGGCTCTTCCCAAGGACTTGCATCCCGTAACCCTGGATCCCAAGCGGAGCGCTGGCACCTGAATTGATCAAGAATTCCCGGAGTGGCTCCTAACCGGCACAGTCATTTTTGTTCAGGTGCCAAAAGGATACAGTAATCCCTTGCCCCTTCCCCCAGACACCCTGAGAACCCCAAGTTGGGTCAGCTGGGGTGTCTTTCATGGGGATGGGACAGTAGATGTCAAAATTGGAGACCTACGAATTTGGCCGTTTTTGGTTGGCCCATAGCCAAATAACTCTTGGGGTTCTGCCAAAGATTGGGTTATGAGAGTTATGTGACCAAAGGATCACATCGAATTTAATGCGGCGATCATTTCACCTGGGCCCATCAACCGAGAAGAAAACAGCGGTGGGTATCCAGATGAGGGAGCTGATTGGACTGTAACCCTAGATTGGTGAGCTCCTATGAGCAATGAACAACTTACATCTTGAACAGTTTTCAACATTGAGATGACATGATCTGCATGCATGCCATGCCAGCAATTTCATGCCAAATTCATTTCCAGTTTAGATTTCATGGGTATTCAACCACCATCTCCAAAAAAAGGTGACCCCCAAATAAGGGATTGTTAGCCCTTTTTCGCTCGCCCTTAATACACTCACACATTCTTGGTGAGGTCTTCTTCGACTTGGACAGAGCATGACGGTGTTCAAATATCAATTGAGAATCCTGTCAAATGACAAGACAGCCATTCATGTATATAGATAAGATGATATGCACATATATAGTATGCAAATGCGCACAACATATCATCAACTTAAGGACCAACCCCACCAAATTCTCAATACATAATAATCATAATCATAGTAGTAATAGTAATAATAATAGTAGTGATAACAATAATAACAATAAATGTCAATGACACTAGTTAACACATGTTAAAACATAATGATAATAATTTACAATAATAATAAACATATTATTATAAATCTGTAATAATATACATATATGTATATATATAGATTAATCCTGATCAATCTGTCTTCCAGCCTTTCCGGTCCAGGAGTTTTCACATCCCTCCGCCTTCACGCAGCCTTAAAAAAGTGCCCCGCCTGCAACTCAGGTGGGGAGTTTGAGACAAAGGCGAAGGTTGCACCGTACTCCTTGGCGAAAGGATCGACTTCAACGAGAAGAAATGACCATTTAAAATTTTAGCTGGGGCAAAGCGGCTGACAACGGTTGATACATCATCAACAAACAAGGCATATAGTTTATGTATATATATATATATATACATATACATAGTATATATCTATAAATATATATATAAGTACATTCCAATTTGCGAAGGAAACAAAATCTTGGAAAACAACATCTAAACATATCTGAAGCCAGATTAATGTCAACCCTGGATTAATGTCAACCCCAAACGATTGTTTAATTGGGAGGCTACCATTTAAGTATCATATGAAATGACAATTGATTGACTATTGGAGGAGTACCCCCTAATTAATAAACCATGGTTTAATTAATAATATGGTTTAATATTGTCCATATTGGAGGAGTACCCCGTACCCCCCAGATTATATAAGTCTAATCAATAATTATACCAGATTATTGTCTAACCTTGGTTTTTTATATTATGGCTTCTGAATGCCTATGTTTTGGAGCAAAATTACCAGGCGATCCCCGCAGCTTCGCTTCTCCTCCCACCAGGATTGGTAGAGATTCACCATGCCCGAGACAGGTCGAAACTCCTGGGCAAGCCGTCGAAAAAAGGGAGCACACCATTTACAGAACGGGAGGTTTCTGGATGTCAAACCAGAGGGAAAGGGATTGTTGGTGATTATTGGTGATCATTGGTGATCATTGATGGTTATTGATGGTTATTGATGATTATTGGTGATTTTTATTGATAATAATTGATGATTATTGATGAGAATTGGTTGGAGTCGAACATCTCCTTCGCCGGAAAGCAGCGGCTAAGCAGCTCCCCAGACTCCTCTAAAAAAGTATTGCGCACCACGACATCCTGAGAAACAGAGCTCAGAGTGCCCGTAAATTGCTCAGGTACCCTCTGGTAATTTAACGTAGCTATTGAAAATGACCATTTATAGTGAGTTTTCCCATTAAAAAATGTGATTTTCCATAGTTATGTTCGTTTACCAGAGGGTAACATCAATGTTGGACAAACTTTTGATCAGTCTACTATCAGAAGGCGCTTGACATATGCCACTGGAATCAGTTTGTTTGTCCCTGATTTGGAACATGCTCGAAGTCACTTGCTATACTGAGTCTACAAAAAAACAATCCGCTCGTCCTACCTTTGCAAGGTTCATCATCACACATACGATGGTGTATTCACCTACATTTGGGTGTTGTTGCCGGGAAATGTAGGTAAACACCGGTTTGTCATGGTTTGTCTCAAAAGGATCCCCGTTAAATTTACTGGGGCCGGGTCAGGTCGTGAAGACAAATCGTAGGTACGATGCAGAATTCACACCCTACGTGATCTACAAAAAGACATGCACAACCTTAGTTGAACCTTTATAAAAACCATTCCGACCCACATTCAGCCTCTACAAAAAGAACCAGGTTTTCTTATCCAACCCCCTTGATCCCCCTTGATCCCCCTTGGTCACTCCGCTTGTTGGGTTGGTTAGAAAAGGTTGAGCTTTGTTTAGTGGATCAAAAGCACCTTTCAGTGCCATTCTCAGGAAAAAACATGATCAGCCATGACATTTTGGGGGTTCCAAAGCTCAATTTTCAGGCAAGTTTCCTACCATTTGATAGAACATTTTCAGGTACATCATGATGCACCAAGGGTGCACTTCTTTGAATTTCCACCAAGCCCTGTGAGCTGTGCCTTGCCCAGGAAGACTTCAGTGACTTTGACTGTGTCATCAATGTCTGAGATCACCTCGACCAAAATGTGCGGAGTTTTTTTTCAAACAAGGTCCACGGGGAATAATATTTGATGGTGATGTTTATTGGTATCTACAGTAGGGGTCAACCATCATAACATACACACATAGTATGTGTATATATATATACACATTTACATATATATATATATATACATACATGTTTGTTATATACACATATGCATAAATATATATATATATATATGTATATATCATATGCTTACCAAAAAAATCATGCTCACATCCATTGCCCAACACCAATCCAATCAATGGATTAGTTTTCAGAGGGACTTGATCTACAGCAAGTCCAGTGGTCGTATGGCAGGGCTAATCCCTCCCCCACCAAGGTTTCGCTGCAGTGATATATATATATATATATATATTATATTTATATACTGTACATGTATATTATATATATATATTATATTATATTATTTATATATTATTTATATAATGTCATATTATATTTCATTTTATTTTATTATATTATATCATATATAGAATATATAATATATATAGTAGGGTTGTATAGGACAATTTCAGAGACCATTTTCAATCATGAGTCACCATTGGATAGATCTACTTGGAGGATCATCCCACGGCTGCCATGTCCGTGCACAGCTTAGGTGCGTGAACTCAGGCATCTCGGCCAAGGATGAAATTGCGGCCATGTCACCAACACTCCTTCAGGCTGAACCAGCAAAGAGGAACCTCTCGCCGTAACCTCCTGGGATGGACATAGTTGGACACACCACATACTTGGCCTCGATTTCCAATATATGGATGTAGCATGATGTAACAAGCCTTAAAACCTGCTAAATCATGCGGGTCTTTGTCAAATGTTACGCCTTGCTGCTTCATCCCGCCTACACACCACAGATGGGATAAACATCATGTCACTTGCAGGATAGAGGGGAGACAAGAACTGGAGAATGGCTAGGCCCCTAGGTGAAACTCATGGCATGAATGGAACGAATCCCCGAAAAAAAACAAAAAAACACACAACACATTTTCCCAGAATCTTGTCACAAATGGCATTTACCTCAAACATCCTCAAACATGTTCCAGGTATCTCAAAGTTCAATCAATTTTTTGGGAGTTGCCTAATTTGAGTATATTATATATTTCTCAAACCTTGTGTATCCCTGTTCACCACGCCGTTTGCCAATCAAAATCATGTTTTTTCGGGGATTACTTGGGGTCCCCAACGACTTGGACACCACAGAATCAATGTTGATATCCCATACGTTGATGATTCACCGAACAGAACATCACGATCAAAATCACTATTTCCAATTTGCTTTTGTAGCTAGTGATTTTTGTCGTGGCCAAGAGGTGATAACCAGTGATTTAGATATTCATTTTCCCATATCAATAACCAGCTTGCACATGATCCCATCACTGGGCATCATCCCAGTGACTGGGAATATATTGGGCATCCCCTTTGATTGGCTCGAACACAACACATGGACAATGCTTAGCCAATGAATTAAGGGGTGCATTTTCTTCAGACCCACGTCAGATCTGGAAGATGATTAAACTTGAATCCCCTTACATCCCTGTGGCTAGTGGTTGAACTCATGATACATATATATATATATATTATATATGTACATATATATATATATACATATGTATATATATATATGTATATATATATATATATGTATATATATATATGTATATATATGTATATATATGTATATATATGTATATATATGTATATATATATGTATATATATATATATACATATATACGCCATTAAATCCCCATTACAACTCACCATTCTCTCCGAATTCCCAGCGCCTCACCAGGGGATTTGGTGGGCAGCCGTACTGTGAAGTTCAAGATACCGGTCTCCTGAGGAGTCCCCGAAAGGATAGAAGAAATGATTCACTATGATGATGATGATTTACTTGTCTATCCTTTTTTTTTGGGGTTATATAAACTATTATACTAATGTTAATCATATGTGATAAACAATATTGAAGAATGGATAATAATGGTAAACCCAAAGATAAAAGGAACATCTATGGGAAAAACATGATAGATACTTGTAATAAACCATCCACAATGGGGGGGTTAATGAAATTGGCCACCAGGGGAAATCCCCAGTGATAGGGCGTCCAGGGCATTAATCCAATGTCCCACAATGTCCCAGAATTCGATTGTGATTTTTTAACACCATTTTGCCTGTCTGATTTGCCATTTTGGGGAAATAAACTATGTTTCCGGGGCAAAGCCTTAAAATTTAAATGCGCTTATACATACCCCTAGGTATAGGGTTATTGCACCATGATCATGTTTATCCAGGATTTATCCATGTTGATCCATCTTTGACAAACTTCCAAACTCAGATCTAGCTGGTAGGGGCCCCATCATAGTCGATTGAATCTCGGTCCCTGGTCAGCATACTTGGTATAATAAACCCCGCATTTGGGTTGCTCAAGAATCTCAGATCTCCATCCATTCTGCCGCATCGACCATAAACTACACACAATTAACATGCATTAAGTATACAAGATTTAACCACTATGAATCACTATTAACCACTGGTTGGTGGTTTCAATCCCTCTGAAAAATATTAGTCAGTTGGGATGGTTATTCTCAATATACGGAAAAATAAAAGCCATGTTCCAAACCACCAACCAAATCACTAATCACTGATGCCAAGTGGTTTCCAGATTTTCCAGGAGACCGGACACCGGCCATGCTTTCCACCAGGTGGTCCGGCACCGTCACGTCCATCTGAAAAAACATTGCGAGGGAAACGTCCTATGGTAGAGCCATGTCATAAACCAATATGAACCACCTATGTTTTGATGGTTTAAAAATGTTTATACAGTAGATTATACATGTTAATGCATGTTCATACTCTATACCACCCATGTATGGTGCATCATATACAGCAAAGTTAGGGATGGTTTACCATCGTTTTAGTCACACTAAATGATTCTACATGGAAGTTCTTAGTTGGCAAGTCAACTATAAATGGTGGATGTTCAATTGCCATGTTTGGTTACCGGAGGGTAACCTTACCCAAGTGTTCCATGTGTCTAGATAAGTTATAGTAATTTACCCTAAAATAAGGTCGTTTGGGGGATGATTCCCAATACTAATCATTATTCCGGTGACGTCGCAGTGAGGTCGTTATAATTTATCCAGATGTATGGATTATTTACCAACATCTGGCCCAAAATGAATAAACGCTCCCCGTAGGTCAATGTACCATGCATGGAGCATGTGGTTTACACAAAGTATATTTTTGAACAGCGCATATAAACTGAAATTGAATCAAAACAAATTATTTCAGCATTTGAAATTGGGAGTTGCACAACAAAAGACGGATTGAACAAATATAAATTATAGCAATTTGACCAAGAACAGAGAGCCAACGCGGAGATAAGACCAACCGAAAATCAACCATTTCATGCGTAGACATTTTGGAAAGCGAAATGTCCAATGTGTTAAGTTTGTCTTTCAGTTTCTCTGAGACACCCATAGTTTTTCTTGCTTTTTAACAGGAGTCAGACATACTTTGTCCTCTTGAAATATGAAAAACCATAAAACACATATATAACTTTATATAACTATATAAAATTATATAGATAGTTTCCATGTACTTTTCTATAGCTGGGGGGTTCCTAAAATAGGGGTACGCCCAAAATGCTTCATTTTGGAACATCCAATTGAATATGGATGATTTGGGGGCACCACCACTTTAGGAAACCTCCATGTGATGACCTGTTATGACCTGTTACTCTGACCAGCCGTAGACCCCACCTCCACGCGACCGTTGCCATTTGTAGGTGGCAGATCTCTCCATTCCTCCTGGGACCCGACCCATCAGCCAAGGCATTGGTCATGCCAAGTCTCCACTGGGAAACCATGGGAAACACGAATCAGAAGGATTGGAGGTTGCTATATTTTCCGGGTTTTCCAATCTTTTTTTGGGGGGTTCCTGAAGAGGAAACTGCTAGGGTGCTGACCGGAGAGAATTCGACATTGTCTTCTCCACCTATGGAGAATTTACCACTAAGCTGCATAACCGCAATGTGTCCAAAGCCCTTCAGCATCCTTGAGTTGACACAGATATAGAACTCTTGATATGTCCCCCCTGTTATTGTTTCCTGGGCGAAATCATGATATTCAATGACAATCCCCTCAGTCCTTAATGGCCATAGCTAGAAATGATCGACCTCAGATCCATGTGCCCTCGCCATAGTGTCCACTCACAACTGATATTCCCATTCAAAACAAAACAAAAGCGATGTCTGCCCCATGTTTGATCACTGGATGACATCTGATTCTTCGCCCCTGAGATAGGTTTGTTAAAAGTGATGGGAACATCCCTAAAGTCGATGGCTCAAGATCGCCATTTTGGGATCAACATCTCCGATTTCTATCGATGTCTGGTCAAACCCAAGATCCATTTTTCATGAGACCCCTACACCATGTTGAGGGATAAATCAGTGAAATCCATAACAATTAGCTGGTAAAATCGGAATTCCAGATGTTTCAACCACATCTTTGGCTGTGTTTCATGCTTCAATTCCCGTCAATTCCCTATATTTTCATCAAAACCCTTCAAAATCATCCAAATTTCATTGATGCTTCATCTTTGGATAGCCCCTTTGCCCATAGTTTTCCATAGTTTTTTCCATGGGAAAAACTCCCGGTCCTCGCCATCGAACTTCACACTGAGCACCACATTGCGCTCGCCACCGCGGAAGGCCAGGGTGCGGAAGATCAGGCGGCCACGCTCCTGCGCCGTGAACGGCGCAATTATGGAAAGATGAGGAACACAAATCGTGGGTGTCACCAGCAAAACCATGGTTTGATATGTTTTTGATATTTTTTGTGATGTTTTATGTGGATTCACTGGCAAACATGGTGGGTTGAACCGGCCAAACATATTATATGAACATGAGCCAAAATGGTGATTACATGAGGTTTCAATCTATCAAACATGTTCCGATTGAGCCACGAAAAATGGCGGTTGATCCAGGAACAATGGTGTTTGTTGGGCATCTCTGATTGGTAAAAAATGGGGATACATGAGAATGTGGGTTAAAACAGCAGTGATCACCAATGGTGTGTTACGGTGTCTCTGAAAATGGGGAACTTATCCCCACAGTAATGACCATCAAATACTAGGGATATTGATTGTGAATCAATGGATGGAACAGGGTACCCACTTGTCAGGGAAACCAATTTTCAGTTGTGATTGAAACAAAATAGACTATCTTGTTTGAACTGGCAACATAGTGGGAACTAAGAAATTTAAAGTGGAAATTAAGCAACAAACACTGGGAATGAAGCACTCAAGCGTTGAGAAAAAACCACACGAAAAATTGTTAAAATTTGACCAAAACAAATGGATCTTCTGCGATGTCTCCCTCATACACATACTGGGACATGGCTGGGGTGTTTTTGTTGCTACCTTCTGACTTGGCAATTTTTTTGATGATCTAAATCCACGGGCCGAGCCGGTGGTTAACCCATCCATCTCAAACGTGGGCAGCTTCCAATTTGGAGCCGGGAAGAGATAAAGAAAACACCAAGAAGACCCAACTCAAGAACGACTTCCTGACTTTCTGGGAGTGGGAGACTGGGATCTGTGCTTATCTCTGCGGATTCTGGTGTTTTGAACCTCTGCGCCTCGTATCTCCTCACACCTTCTTTGCTAATGTTCTTGATGCCATGGATCATCTCCATCTGCGGGTTGCACGTGACAATGCGAAATGCACCGAAGTCAAACAATGCCTGAAGTTCAGGCAGAATTCAACCCTCTTTTTCTGTGGCAATTCCCCCAAATGTCAAGAGTAATCAATTCTTCTACTGTCTGTTTGGCTCCCTCTGATAAGAAACACCAGACTCAACATTCTTCTTCACCAAGCTTTGCAGTACCATCACATTGGCTGGGCATTTGTCCGTCCGATTGAAGGTGAAACTCTTGACTCTTGCTAAAACTCTTTGATGCGAACCGAAATCCAAATGTTTCATGTAACATTTGCCATCATTTACCCCAAGAATCACCCAGTTGTGTCGCTAAATCTGCCATCGAGCGGAATTTCACAGCTCCTCCATCCAGCATGGCTGGTACCGCCCCATTCCGTCCATTGTTCTATGGATATTTGGGGGATACATCCTCGCTTTCCAGACCCCAAATATCATAGTGTGAATGGTGTATATATATATATGTATGTACACACTTTTATACATAAATATAATTGTATATTGTGTATGATTATACATACATATAATTCTATATTTGTGTCAATAAAGGTCAATTATTCATGGGTTAAACCCACGGTTTACTTGCTGGTTCATCCCAGTTAGGATCCGCGAGTTACAACCCCGCTTATAAGTCCGGTACGCGGGGACAATGTCCAGTCATAAGTGGGATAACCCACTTCCTAAGTGGGATAAACCAAGTAAGGTTCCGTAACATGGCATAGAAGATACATACCAACAAGCCTTTGAGGACCCTCAAAGTGGCGACTTCTATTCGAAATACTCGGTGAATATCTTCTATCTTAGGAGGTACAAATTATACCCATTAATTCATGGCTCTTCACAATTTTACCATTCAATGGATATAATTGGGTGTAACCCACTGTCAAAGAACCCAAATATCAGATTGTTGATTATATATTATATATTTCCTTAATTCGATATGTGTTTGTCTGAAAATTTGGTATCTTTCAAATGGTTGTTTCAACAATGGGATAATGATGCTTGACCAATGATGTTAGGGGTACATAGGGATACACTATGTTCAGACAAACCCATATTGTAGCAATGGATATAGAAATCATATGAACCATTGATCAACCTCGGCATTTTCTGATTGACGCCCATAAAAACCCCTTAACATCTAAATCCCATTCTGGCTGGTGGTTTCAACCCCTCTGAAAAATATGACTTCGTCAGTTGGGATGATGACATTCCATTCCCAATCTATGGAAAGTCAATCCAAATTCCATGGTTCCAGTCACCACCAACCAGCATTAAGTCCCATTCAATCCCATTAAGTCCCATTACATCCTAAGTTTCAGGAGGCTCACCGCTGATTTAAAACCCCCTGGCTGGCACCATGATCTTCCGCGCCAATGCCATGCGAATCCGATGCCGTTGCTCGTTGCGGCGATAGATCCTGGTTGCCAGGCCAAGGTTTACCATGGAAAATCATCATTTTTTTTTTGGGAAATTCACCATGTTTTTAATGGGAAAATCACAATTTTTGATGGGAAAATCACAATGTTTAATGGGAAAATCACAATGTTTAATGGGACAATCACCATTTTTAATGGGAAAATCACCATTTTAATGGGAAAATCATCATTTTTAATATGAAAATCACCATTTTTAATGGGAAAATCACCATTTTAATGGGACAATCACCATTTTTAATGGGACCATCACCATTTTTAATCCGAAAATCACCATTTTTAATGGGAAAATGACTATCATTGCTGGTGTTTACCCTTTGGTTATTTAACATAGCCATGGTCTAGATGGCCCACAGAAATAGATGGTTTACCTAGCTATAAAATGGGTGGATCTTTCCATAGCTATGTTAAATAATAACCAGATGGTATATATGATATATATATATATACGATATATATATATACGATATATATATATATATGATATATATATATATAT
>Ga0126342_10021284_pt1 | contig 10823 bp, 11 predicted proteins | sample Cyp1metagenome_FD_92528 | JGI IMG/M metagenome (GOLD analysis project Ga0126342, IMG submission 92528) | Coral microbial communities from Lord Howe Island, Old Settlement Bay, Australia - Cyphastrea 1 metagenome | ecosystem: Host-associated > Invertebrates > Cnidaria > Coral ... | reverse complement strand
CGGCGTTTTCTCTTGGCACCTGCAGTGATCTTGAGCCAAAGGAGCAGATTGATGCACCCCTTGGCGGTGGACAATTAAGAGCTGAATTATATGGGAGTGTGCAGTGATCCGTAGCCTACACTCTACTCGCAATATATATGGAGTTGACATAAAGAGATCAAGATATACATGTGTAGATATATTATATATGATTGATGTGTATAAATCAAATATAATTATTCTATATAATGATATAAAATGTTGTAAAAATATATATGCTATATTCTATATTATACGTCATTATGCTGTTATATCATATATATATACACACACACACCTTTGGGGGTTTCACTTGAAAGCTGTTCACTGCTCGGGGTGACCGGTGCAAAAAACTCTCTACGCGCAGCGCACCAGGCGCCCACTGGATGAGCGCCCGGGCGCAAAAGGCGTGTTCTCCCACGAGCAGAAATGCTTCATAATGATAACAATAACATGCCTATAATATGTATATATATATATATGTATATATATAATGTATAGTAATATCATCATTGTATATTATATATATACAGTATATTGTTCATGTACCTGGTAATGATGATCGTCAAGATAACAAGAGTAATCATCAACACAAGAAACATCAAGGATGATGACGAGTAATAATAACAATAGTCACAATGAGATGAATATGATATGAATATCAACATTCTTCAACCAGTAATACGGGATTGTTTCCCATTACTATGCTGACAGTTGGTGGTTTCAACATTGTTCAAGTGCTTTTTGTTATTGGATTAATTGGATCATCCCAGGTTAGCAACAAACCTTTGAATGGGATCATTGGATCATTGATGGACATTGATGGACATTGATGGACGAGTTTTTGATGAAAAAGCTTGAAATTTTTTAAACCAAACTGAAGCATCTGAAGCCTCACAAACTTCTGCCAAATGTCGATTCTTAGCGAATTCCCAATGGATATCTCTGCTCGTAGGTAAGCTGAGCTGTGCGCTGGCACCCCAGCTGTGTAGGGCACCCCATCCGAATGGACTGTTCCAATCTCCGTGGATTTGAATGGATGTTTCCTCTGCGAGCTGATCTTGTGGTCTACTGAGGATTTCCAATTTGAATATCTATCTATCATAGTCTATCATAGTCTATCATAGTCTATTAACTATATAGTCTATCATAGTGTGGCTTACCCGACCCTCTTACCGCTTACATGGATCGCGCAGTCGCGCAGTCCCTGCCCCGGAGTCTGATCGGATGGTTCCAGGATGTCTGCGATGCCGCACGCAGCGGCGCCTTTTTTGCTTCCGAATTTCAGGTGTCACCTGACAGAAGGAGCGCTTCACCTGGACCTTCTCATGACATCGACAGTCTATGTCTGTCAAATCATTCTAATGATTCTAATGGGCTAAACCCGCTAAATCCAATAGAAAATTCTACTCCATTGACCCAATTTCACCAATTTCTGTGGGTGAATGGATTAGCCGAAAACATAGCCCTGCCTCAAATGCGATGGATCCGGCGCCTCAGCGCAGCGGGGTTCCTGTGCCAATGTCCGATTGAATGTAGTACAGATATATTAACATGCTGATTTACAAATGATCATGGGAATCATGCCTTATTATATTGTATTTTATCAACCTGATGATATTTAGATGCAGCTTATTTAATATAATATATATAAATACATATATATATATATATTGTACCATTATATACTATATCAGATCCGGTTGGAGAATAACATGATTTACGTCTCCGGCTCCACTTCTCATCTCAGTTTCCGGGCTGGCTCGGCACTGCCTGAAGCGTGGTCTGAAAATAGGGGATATCATGGATATCGGGATACCCATCAATAGCCATTTCAACACATTTCAATAGGGAAAATGATGATAATTGAAATTGGAATTATTGGAATGGGGGGAAGCCCATTTTCAGACAAACCTGTATGTTTGTACCTCCAAACATCCATAAAATGTGCGAAAATTGTGGGTGGTTTTCCCGACATGTTCCAACAAACATAATATCTAATCTTTTTATAGTTTCCTGTTATCTCCCAAAAAAAAGGAGAATAGATAGATATTGGAAAGTTCAACAAATTGAGTGCTATTCAGCTTCGACGCAATACCCACCTTTCTTTCCCTAATCTGCCTGTTTGGGTTCCCATTTGACCCCCAACCTCGGTGATCGTCCGCACATCGGCTGTGAAGTCGGTGCAGACCTTAATGGCCACAGGTTTCATCGGTTTCATCCTGCTGGAGCGCCGCGTTCAATTGGGGCTGCGGCAGCTTCCAAACTCGCTAAACGCTTCGTAAGATCGCAGGGCTCCACTTGAAGCTCCTGGCAAGGGCTTGTTGGGCTTGTTTCGTAACGATACTCAGAGGCAACTACGTAACTACGTAGCGGCTGCATTCTGGTTGAGATGCTCACAAACCATCTCATGTTTGAGGCTACCAATGTTTAAACCTGCACCCAAATATCATGCAAAGGAACGATAGCCATCCCTCTCAGACCCACTTCGTCCCAGCCTCCGTCCAAATGGCCTGCCAGAACTACTGCGTGAAGTCTGTGTGTACAACATGTATCCAAATCATACGATAGATCTAATATAGTATGTATTCATAGAATTTCACAGAATATAGATATAAATAATATAAGTATAGACATAGATGTAGTTATAAATTGAAATCAAATGCAGAATCTGTGCGTCTGCCTCTTGGGGCGCTTCTGGCGGTAGCCTCAACTGGTCACTGATCAAGGATGGAGGTATCATGACAGGAATCATACCATAAACCCCCCAACGAAAATGTAGGTTTTCAATGGGGGGTATCATGACATTTCAATACATTTCACGGATCTTCACGGCATTGTTGCGACATTTCTGTTGGTCTTCTATGAGAAGGTCATGATATCAATGCATGACCTGTGCTCTTGACAATGAGAAGGTCATGATATCAATGCCTGACCTGTGCTCTTGGACAGCCAGCGATACCAACTATGAAGTCGGACTGAGCTAGAAGGTTTGCAACCCAACATGAAAGCATGCAAGTGATCTTGCATCAAAAAGAAAAAACGGTCCTGCCATTTTGTAGAGTAACCCCAAAAAATGAAGGTACAGTAATCATAATGTGTTGGTAATGAAAATAACAACAATAACAATGATAATGACCATCATCATCATCATCATCATCATCATCATCATCAGATATAGCCTTTCTAATGGCATGCTACTTTTCTACCCTCTAAAAAGGGTTTTTTTTACATGTTGCTCCGAGGTGTTGCTGAGACACGGATGAAGTGGTGGAGAAGGACCAAAGTAGTAGGACTCTGGGGTCGCCAAGCCTATGCCGCCGGATGGGACGATGGGACGAAAACATCATGGGGAGCATGGAAATTGGCAAATTCCCCAATAACCACTAATAACCAACCTAAAAGTTGAGAAACAAAAAAACCTGTAGGGTAATTCCAGGGTAAAGTGGAGAACACTACTCCTTTCAAATTCATCATTGCAGGGAGCCCATTCGATGGCCACATTCGTCGTTTCATGGTGAAGTGCAGCGGTGAAGCCCTTGCGCGCGCCTTGTCCGTACCACATCCAGGGCATCGGCAAATCATGCCTGGGCAAGAGGACAACGGTTAGGGCCAAAGGGTGATGCCCAGCATGCCATGGAATAGAATGGAAGCACCAAAAAAAGTATACCAGGTTTCTCCGTTTCTCCTGTTTCTGCAGGTACTTCCGGAAAATGCCAACAAAAGGGCCGCCGAAAGACTACAATTTTTGTAGTACCGCAAGACCGGTGCGTGGACACGCACCCTTGAAGTTGTTGAGCATCTCAGTTTTCAGATGTTTCCATGTTTTTTTGCGTAAATTTCCAGGTGATTCATATATTTCCATGTGTTTCCAGATCTTTCCAGATGTTTCTCCTGTGAAGATTCCAAAAATCCTCTGGTTTCTCCAAGCTCATCACGGAGGAGTGTATGGAAAGGCTCCTGCCTGCGAGATTTGCTGCAGATTCGAATAGGACGGCTGTCCGAGTTATTCGAATGTGGTTCTTCTTTCTATGTTTGTATGTCACTGCGCGTGTATATACATATGTATATATATATGATACAATATGTATGTATGTATGTATGTATGTATGGATGGATGTATGTATGTATGTATGTATGTATGTATGTATGTATGTATGTATGTATATTTATTATTATTATTAATATTAATACTATTATTATTATTAATAATTGTTATTATTACTATTATTATTAATATTACTATTATATATATACGTATATATAAGTGTGGAATGCCTGGATGAGTAGAACCATGAAATCATGAAAATCCCTGTCAGAGACAGTATCAAATCAGTCGGAGATACCTGCGCCACCTGGCAGTTTGAACTTCTCTGGGGATTTTTGTTGGGAACTTCTCTGAGACTTTGCAAGAATTTGCCATGAGACCAACAATTAAAACTTAAATCACTAGAATTTTTATGTTCTACACACGTGTTTTTATCAATTTATTCCATGTGCATGATTTTGAGGCGACTTGTGCGTATTGCTGTTGCTGGCTTAGATCCCAATTTTAAGAGACTCTTGTTGAGTCTCCCAAGAAACCAGAGAGGAACCACGGCCAAACATGCCAAGGGCCGCGTCTAGCACATTCAGTGCATTGCCTCAAAGTCACATCTGGCTTCCGAAAGTTTTTCTCATGGCTACTCCAAAATCGGTGAATTGGTGAATTGGTGAATCAGCTTAAGTTCCTTATGAAATCTTATGAAAATAGCCATGAAAAACCGCGCTTCACCCTGGTTGTGCTGAGTCTGCCACTGGTCGCTCGGCCTGCCATGGTGCCATAGCCAAACACCTGATCCTGACTGAGGCCTAACAATCCATCCATCCATCCGACACAAGCCCTGCCTGGAGTAGCCACCTACAACGTCCAACAAAGATGGGACATCTCATGCCATGATCACAGAAAAATGGATTAATAGATGGATTGTCTTCAATGGTTTAATATGGTTTAATCATGTTGTTTTAGGTGATTTTTAGGTGACTGAATATCGTGATGTTACATGAATTTACCCTGTAAATACATGTTATATTGTCCAAACAGGAGATGAGGAGATGGAAAGATGACTGGGCCCCACCTCAGGAGGGCCCCAAGGATCCGCCTTTGATTTGGGTTCCCTCAGGTCTTCTGGGCCATGAGCGTGATTGCAACGCTCGCCCTTTAAGCATCTGCCACGTTCATAGAAGTGGCACATCCTCAGATTCGGGCGACCCACCGTGACCTACCAGGGACCTGGGGACCTCCCTGGGGACCAGGCTGGGTTTTGTAGATCCCATCTGTAACGCGAAGTTGCACCTCTCAACTTGGTGAAAACTTGGCGAAAACTTGGCCAGAATTCGCTGCTGGAAGAGTTTCTGGAAATGGAGGTGACACTGAGGTGTCCACTTCTCCATGGGCATAAACGCAGTTCTCACCTCCCAGCTGAGAGCTTCGGTTGGGGGGGATGACTCGGGGATGACTCTAGTCGCAGTCTAAGCAGTCTAAGCAGTCTAAGCAGTCTAAGCAGTCTAAGCAGTCTAAGCAGTCTAAGCAGTCGCAGAAGGACTTGACTGATTGCACCACATGCTGAGTTTTCTGATTGCTTTCCTGGAGAAAGCCACCTGCAGAACAGTGTCCCTCCGCATAGGCTTTGCACAACTTCCTGAGGATGCCACATCACTGACACCACTGGAATACAAAGATGCATTGATCTTTTGATGCAAATTTTCTCGACGAACATTGGTAAACCCCAGATACCTATCACACAAGAACTACCATCTAGCTCTTTGCGTTCCAACTTTGGTGATCTTCGCGATGTTCCACTGATGTTCCACTGATGTTCCACTGATGTTCCACTGATGTTCCACTGATGTTCCACTGATCCGCTCGGTTTCTGACGTTTTTTGTAGGTCTGGCGCACTGCGCAGCTCCGAAGCACTGTGCGCATAGCGGCATGTGGCACCTGATGTGAAATCTGGGATGGCCACAGGTAAGGCTCCTACCGGGAAAACAAAAACGTTTGGAAAAAATGGCCAGCTCAAAATAAAGCCATATATATAGCAAAAAGTCTATATAACAAAAATACATATCATATACACAAACTAATGTAATAAATTCAATCAACTCACAATATAGACAATTATAGATGGTCAATTCTGCTGGCTGCTTGGCCGATGTTCCTTGTCTCTGAGGTCGTCGCTCGCACATTTTCCTCGCTCGAAGAAGTAGCACATCTTCCTCAGCGTCGGCAACACCACCAAGACTTTGACCTTTGAAACACGAAGAGAACGACTAAGGACTAGTAGATTATTGATGATTATTGGTGATGATTGATGATTATTGATGATTATTGATGATTATTGATGATTATTGATAATTTTTGATGATTATTGATGATTATTGATAATTTTTGATGATTATTGATGATTCTTGATAATTTTTGATGATTATTGATGATTATTGATGATTATTGATGATTATTGGTTTTTGGAAGGATTCATAGCCAAAATTTGACCTGTTTTTTGGTGCGGCCAAAAGTCTCCACGATTCAGCCACCTTTCATTAGTTTCTTCATTCTTAGCACATAGGTCAGATATATTCACATATCTGTTTTGACCTTACGCGTTTGAATTCTCAGCTGCGCACGTTTTCATAAGCCTTGCGGTCACTGCATTCTCTGAACGATCGGATGGCTTCACCTGTGCCAAAACTTTGGGCCGGGGACATTCGAAAGTTTCTGACACAGAAATTGAATGGGAAATTGTATGAAATTGACATAAATATCCATTGAAATTGACTGTTGATATCTGTTGATATTTGACTGGGAAGGTTCGTGCACCTCTCCAGGTTTCTTCGGTGCCTTGGGCATCCGGCCTGTCGAAACCGAAAGCGATGCCTATCTAAACAGATCTAAACCTTACAAATTCTCGGAAAAAAAATGCTTAAGAGCTACAGATCAATATGTTTTCTCACTAGACTCACTAGACTTCACGGATCTTAATAGATCTTAATAGATCACTTACTAAACCCCTCAAAGCCATGCCTTTCCCACCTCGGCTCGCCACGCCGGGCTTCATGACTTCACCTGAAAAGTTTTCAGCGCTTTCTCGTGTCGGACATGTCATGATCTCATCCAAAGTCGCATCAAAATGTCATCTAAAAAATATTGTTCTTCAGATATCATATACATACATATAATCAATATGTAATCATACATACATAATCAATCATAATCATGTATAATATCATATCCATGTATATATATATATATATACATATATGCATAGATATTGTTAATGTTATCATATGTTGCCAAATGAATGTATGGTAAATATGATGCCAGATGTTTGTGCAGATCCCACCTGGCTTCTCTGGGCGTCGCTCGCCCCGCTCGCCCCGCTCGCCCCGCTCCGCCGCCATGGCGCCTGGTGCCTGGTTTCGATGATCCCATTGGAATCGAGATGGAATGAGATGGAATGAGATGGAATGAGATAAATCTGGTAAATTTGGATTCATTTGGGAATTTGGGAGAGGAGCTTTTTTGGCAGATCACAAGACATTCACAAGACATGCACAAGCGTTCGCAAGACATTTGCAAGACATCCGGAAAAAAAAAAAACAGCGGTTGGACTGTCAGTTGGGCTCTCTTGGGATGCTGGGACCGATGTAGAGACACTGGGATGGTGCTCAAACACTGACGTTGGTCCGGAGCAAAGGATAGCAAGAGACTGTTATCGAAGCATGGCCATGTCGTTGGATTCCTTTGTGTACCACATAAAGCATGGGTCCAAAGATGTGGAAACACTGAGCAATCTGAGCGCAGCAGCCTTCAGCGACTTTTCGCATTGGTCAGCATGCCACCGTGCATCGGAAAGAGCTGCAGAAAGGTGGAAAATATGGAAAATATGAACAAATTCTGGTGCATGTTTGATACACTCTGTCGAAACCTCTTGTGTTGCAAAGCTCAAAAGACCATTTGTTGCCTGGCCAATATGAAGAAACAAAATCTGTGCAACATCTGGACCGCTTGAGTCTTTTTGAGCGCGGTCTGGGAAGGCTGCAGCCCTTTGGGCGAGCAACCGTGCCCGGCTCACCTGACAAACGATCATCCACTATCAAAGATGTCAATGTCAGTGTCTGTACATACTTTTCTATATATGCGCACAGATGGATATATAGTAGTGTATCTATATCTCTATATATATACAATTATATAGTATTGTATATCTTATATGTAGTCATCAACCCCAAAATCATTTTTTGAAAAGGCACTCCAACCCATCAGCATCCTAGAACAACATCCGCCTTGGGTGAGAAGCATCGTCGCGAGTCACTTTTCCGCCGCGTGACTCGGCAGCCACCTAATCCGAAAGTTCGGGTTTCAAAATGATTGATGGGATTTAACCATCAGTTATTGTAGTTTTATGATAGTTTATATAATGATTTTATGGTAGTTATAGCAGAATCAATACCTTCCAGTAACTTAATGTTACCTCTGGTATCGATTGCCCATTTAGTTCGATGATTTACGACCGATGTCTGGAGAACATCACCCAACCGAAGCAGCTCATGCTGAATGGTGACCCTGTGGCTTCAGGTTGGAACCCCAAGGAGCTGATTCAAACGCACCATTTCCTTGACGACATGATACAATGTTATACTACATGTACATGCAGTTGTGATGATAGTGATGATGCAATTACTCTCTCTCTCTACTTTTTCCTTGAGATCTCAAGCAAAGTTCATCCACCTTCCAGCACGTCTCATCTCATGATCATCTCATGTTGGTGTTTGATGGTTTTGTATGGTTTTTGTGTCGTTGTTCACCAATGTTTGGCAAGACAAAGCTGAGGCAACGCACACACCCGGCGCTGTCGGATCGCGATATCCCAACGCCATGAAGGCCTCGGAGGCTCAACGCTTGAGTTGCGATGTGTTTTGTCTGGACGTTGAGTTGAAAAATGTTCCAAACATCATCAAAGAAATACTAAAATCATCTAAAATACGGTAACCGGATGTTAAACATCCCTCAATAATCGTTGTATATCGTTGTCTGTAACGGAAGCGCTCCAATCGCCAGGTGATCGCCAGGGGTTCCAGGCTGTCTTGTCCCACGATCTGATGGGTGTCGCTTGCTCCGCCACCAGATTGTACCTGTCGCGACACAGTGACACAAGACAGGTCGGTAGGTCGGTAGGTCGGTGGTCAAGTGACCTACTTGGCCAAAAAATGAGGACGTAATGACGTGATACTTGAAATACCAGAAGTTTGAATTTGGAAATTGAATCTACTTGGAACCTGCATTGCTGGAAGATCATTTCTTGCACTTTGATCTACAATGTTCTAGGTGTTCTAGACCAGATATGTGTTCTTGTCACCACTTTCCAGACTCAAAGATCTCAAAGTAGTCGCATGGCTAGCTGTCAAAAACATGCCAGCAGCACTTCACAGCCGACCAGTTGCAAATCTTCGGGTGATCCCAGGTCTGGAAAGGTTTCAGATGGTTTCAGGCTCGGAGTCGGTCTCAAATGTATTATGAAAACATATGAAAACGCGTCACAACAACAACAGAACCTGACAGAACCTGACAGAACCTTAACAGGTTTGACTCAGTTTGACTGATCCCAAGACGCTCAGCATTGGACCCACATCATCCCACATCCATAAATCCATACTCTAACTGCGCCTTCGACACTCATACCGCCGACCTAGCCTCTGACTTTACTCCTGCTGGTGGCAGTGCAGTTCGCAGGCGAATATCCTTAGACAACGCGGGTTACGGCATGAAGCCGAAGCCGAAGCCGAGGCGACAAAGTTGTTCGAGGATTTGCTGATTGCAGCAGATTCTGATATGTCCGATTTCCCTCGATTTCCATGTCTGGATTCAAAAGCATTCTCCTGTTCGAAACTCCAATTCCAATTCATTCCAATTCATTCCACTGTTCCCTGCCACTGTTCCCTGCCACTGTTCCCTGCTGTTGGTGTTTCCGGAGCTATGTCAGCTATGTCCTATGTCAAGCTTCCCCAGTTGCCACCACCTCGGGTGGCCTCAATGTGGTGCTCTTCGGTGGAGCCTGACACAATTTCCACAGCCCCGGTGGAACCCGTGGAACCCGGTGGAACATGAGATCTTCACCTCGGGCCACCGCCGCAAAGTACTCTCCTTGGCCAAATGATGAAATGGCCAAAAAATGAGAAATGAGAATTATGGAATATTATGGAATATTCTGAAAATTATGGATATGATCATTTATGAATTTATGAACACTATGGATTATGAAATATTATGAATATGAATGATATGGAGATGGCGAAAATCCATGGAAAAGTCATCCTGAACCTGAATGGGAGCAGGGACTAGCAACTACAGGGTGGAAATCCATGTCCCAGAGTGACTCTGTCTCTGTCTCTCTCTCCCTCCGCACAGGGTCGTCATTTGGGTGCAAGGCAAGAGTCATGACCAGTTATACCACAACTAGTCACCAGTAGGTTCTAGTGGCCTAAAACCACTGAATGGTTAGAATTTTTCTTCTGAGACCATCTTTGCCCAGATTCTGAAAGCGAGCGCTGCATGAAACCAGGAAAACTGGTGACCTGGTAACTTGGAAGCAATGGAACATGACCGTCACCCACCAAAGCCTTACCAAAGCTATGGAGCGTCGCAAGGCCCAATGGCTGCTAAAGTATGCAAAGGACATCAAAGGACAAAGTCTTCCGCGTTTTCCGTGGGGTTTTCCGTTTCAAAATCGATCAAGGCCACCTACCCTGCGGGACCCTACGGGATCCT
>Ga0126342_10021283_pt1 | contig 10823 bp, 12 predicted proteins | sample Cyp1metagenome_FD_92528 | JGI IMG/M metagenome (GOLD analysis project Ga0126342, IMG submission 92528) | Coral microbial communities from Lord Howe Island, Old Settlement Bay, Australia - Cyphastrea 1 metagenome | ecosystem: Host-associated > Invertebrates > Cnidaria > Coral ... | reverse complement strand
TTCTTGACAGAGACGAAAGAGGCTTTAATTCGCGAGTCAGACTTCAGCTAGCATTGGCTTGAGCATGACAAACATCAAGTTTCTGTTTGCTGATTTTTTTCATCACTTCTATTGCCGCAAATGTGACTATGTTTCAGAGCTCCTCTAGCTGAGATGCCTTGGCCCCGTGGTGGAGTTGGTGCAACAGGTGGAGTAGCGGGCACCTCAATCTCCACGGCGCACACTGGTTCTGACTGTGCTACTTGTTTTTTTCCACCATGAAAATGCCAATGCCAGAGTTGAGTGCCCCACAATTTTGGAAAAAACATACCACCAGGTGAACAAAAAAACATCAATGTTATTTTCATATGTCATAGGATGCCATTGCCATCGCTCGAGCTCCCTGCCCGCACTCCATTCACTCGCTGGAACTCCGCATCAAAGACTTCACGCTGCGCCTGGATTCAGAGGTAGCTTGAAAAGGAGACAAGTCCTGCCGAGTCTGCCGAGATACATCAAAGTGACCAAAACCAAAGTGCACGTAGAGCTTATGTTTTGGGTGAAACTCATCAAGTCGATGGACACGTTGCAAGAAACAACAAAAAAAAACTGATGTTGCGCTCGCCTGCCGAAGATTGGCAAGATACCTTGGTCTAAGCGAGTTTTTCAGTATGCCGGAGCATTACACTGCTGGAGGTTCGCAACAACCAGCCGAGTTGCCCAGAGCAACAGGATACTGTACTGTGAATATGTTCGCAAAACTCCAGTAATTGAAGTACTTACAGGAATTGAATAGGGTGCATATATTTTTTGTTTTTGTTTGTTAAATTTTGTTTTTTTTCAGTTTGGGGCACTTTTCCTTGCTCTTTGCTACATTTTGAAGCAAAAACCTGTACTTTGCTGAATTTTGGAACTAAAATTTGCCATTTGCACTGTTCATCGATTTTTCCATGGTGTTCATTGATTTACCCAATGTTTTCATCGATTTTTCCAAAGGTTTCATTGAATTTGAAATGGTTTCAATTGATTTTTCCATGGGTTCAATTGATTTTTCCATGCATAACATGCACCTTGTGAACATGTAGCATATAGGTTGAAGCACAACCGTGTTGGGTCTAAATAGTGGCATTGGATGCTATCATAGTGTTGGTTGGTTTAGGGTCATTTAGGATTGGTTTAGGGTTGGTTTAGGATTTATTTAGTGTTGGTTTAGGGTTGGTTTAAGGTTTAGTTAGTGTTGGCTTAGGGTTTATCCACAGTTATTTAGAGATGGTTTAGGGTTTATTTTGGGTTGGTTTAGGGTCTATTTAAAGTTGGTATAGGGTTTATTTAGGGTTGGTTTAGGGTTTATTTAGGGTTGGTTATGTCGGGTTGGTTTAGGTTTTTTTTCCGGGTTGGTTCAAGGTTTATTTAAGGTTTATTTAGGGTTGGTTTAGGGCTTATTTAGCGTTATTTAGGGCTATTTAGAGTTATTTAGGGATGGTTCAGTGTCTATTTAAAGTCTGTTGAGGGTTGGATTAAGGTACATGTAGGAATAGAAGGTGTGGATATAAAGAAAGATAGATAGATAGATAGATAGATCGATGGATGGATGGATAGATAGGTAGATAGGTAGGTAGGTAGATAGGTAGATAGATTAGATAGATTAGATAGATTAGATAGGTTGGATAGGTTGGATAGGCTAGATAGATTAGATCGGTCAGATATATAGGTAGATAGATATATTAGATTAGATTAGGTTAGATGAGATAAGATTAGATTAGATTAGGTTAGATTAGATAAGATTAGATTAGATTAGATTAGATTATGCTGGATTAGATTAGATTAGATTAGATTAGAGTAGATTAGAGTAGATTAGATTAGATTAGATTGAGAGAGAGGATTAGGTTAAGGATTAGATTAAGGATCAGATTCAGGATTAGAGTCAGGATCAGATTGCGGGTTGGGTTAAGGATTAGATTAAGGATTAGATGAAGGATTAGATGAAGGGTTAGATTAAGGATTAGATTAAGGATTAGATGAAGGATTCGATTAAGGATTAGATTAAGGATTAGATTAAGACTTAGATTAAGGATTAGGTTAAGGGTTAGATTAAGGATTAGGTTGAGGATTAGATTAAGAATTAGGTTAAGGATTAGGTTGAGGATTAAATTGAGGATTAGATTAATGATTAGATTGGGGGTTAGATTGAGGATTAGACTAAGGGTTAGATTAAGGATTAGATTAAGGATTAGATTCAGGATTAGAGTCCGGATTAGATTGAGGATTAGATTAAGGATTCGATTAAGGATTGGATTAAGGATTAGACTAAAAATTAGATGAAGGATTAGATGAAGGATTCGATTAAGGATTGGATTAAGGATTAGACTAAAAATTAGATGAAGGATTAGATGAAGGATTCGATTAAGGATTAGATTAAGGATTAGATTAAGGATTAGGTTAAGGATTAGGTTAAGGGTTGGATTAAGGATAGATTAAGAGTTAGGTTAAGGATTAGGTTGAGGATTAGATTGAGGATTGGGTTAAGGATTAGATTAGGGATTAGATTGAGGATTAGATTATGGATTAGATTCAGGATTAGATTTAGGATTAGATTTAGATTTAGATTTTGGATTAGATTAGATTAGATTAGATAGTTTAGATAGGTCAGATAGATTATATAGATGGTTTAGATTAGATAGATTAGATAGATTAGATAGATAGTTTAGATAGAGTAGATAGATAGATAGATAGATAGGTAGATAGATAGATAGATAGATAGATGGATAGATAGATAGATAGATAGATGGATAGATAGATAGATAGATTGATTGATAGATAGATTGATTGATAGATAGATAGATTAGATTAGATTAGATTAGATTAGATTAGATAAGACAAGACAAGATAAGATAAGATAAGATTAGGTAGGTTTAGATAAGATTAGATTAGATTGGGTTAGGTTAGACAGATAGATAGATTGGTTGATTGATTGATAGATTGATAGACAGATAGATAGATAGATAGGTAGGTAAAGCATGGTAAAGCCACAAAAGCCATACACCCACAGAAGCCAAAAAGCCACAAAAGCCACAAAAGCCACAAAGCCAGGCTGGAAAACAAAAAACCAAAAAATAGCACCCCAATTGGATACCTTTGACCAAACATGGCGGCTCGATCATGATGACCAGTGCATGGGGGCAATAAACGACAGTAAAGGCATGTCAAACAGCTCCCCCAAGTCTGTCAAGTCTTCACCCTTGCGCTTTCCCTGTTCAACATCCTCACAGTGAGAGCCAGACTTCTCAATACGTCCAAGACCGACATGTGCATAGCCTGAAGAGCATATGACTTGAAGACTTGAGAATCTGTCAGAATCAGTCAGCATTAGGTAACCTATGGTGCCTTCAAAGCACAAGATGGATGCGTAGTTAAACAAAAACAACAACAACAACCAACCAACCAACCAACCAACCAACCAACCAACCACCAACAACCACAACCAACAACCAACAACCAACAACCAACAACCAACAAACAACAACAACAACAACAACAACAACAACAACCACAACAACAACCGCAACCGCAACCGCAACCGCAATCGCAACCGCAACCGCAACCGCAACCGCAACCGCAACCACAACCACAACCACAACCACAACAACAGCAACAGCAACAGCAACAACAACAACAACAACCAACCAACCAACCAACCAACCAACCAAACAAACAAACAAATAAACAAACAAAAGCAACAAAAAAAAACAACAAAAACAAAAACCTGGGCCATATATTGACCCATCCTCGACTCGTCATGTCCGATGTCCCATGCAGTACTCACAACATGGCTGAGGTGTAGGCACGCGGCAATCCTCAAATGATGGCTGCCGTTCCAAAGGGATGTTTCATGTGGAGATCTTTGGGATCCTATGACTTTATGCCTCAGTTTACAGGAGCACAGGGCTCCCAAATAGGATTTGCACCATTCTGCAGCCACATTTCAAGGGTCTGCTATGGCCTTCCTATCTTCCAACAGTTCCAGACTGCTTGCAGCCATGTCTCAGTCGAACTGCGCTCTCCCGGACTTCGGCTGCAGGATTGCTGAACCATTCCTGTGCCCAAAAATGTCGATGTGCGTCCGTACCCGACTGGAATGACACTGAGTACCATCAATCTCATGAGAGATCATCAAATGTTCATTCATATTCCATCAATATTCCACTTCCATCAGCTTTCCATTCATATTTAACTAATATTCCTTACAGTATTCCAGGAATTAAGCTGCTGAACATGTTATCAGCTGAACTTCCTCCAGCCCCAAAAACAATCACACTCGCGCCATCGCCAAGTGGGCCACAGACTCCAGGGCAAGGCCGGAGGGTTGTTTTGGCTGCACGCCAAACTGGGCATCGATTCACCGGGGATGTGTCAAAAATTGGTCAAAACCCAGCAAAATCCTGAAATGATGAAGATCGGAACATCAGTTCATAGCAATTGATCATCATGTAAACAATGTATGGATCCATCCCCGAAATTTATGGAAAATAATAGGTTTCGTTTCGACCAATCCGCCGGCCTCCGTGACCAATGCCGCTAAAAGCTGCAGGCGAGAGGAATAGACACGTGGAGGAACGGTCCTGGCTAAGCCCAGTCGAAAGGACGTGGCTGACCCATGCTGAACCTGAGTTTAAGTCCTGTGATGCAGCATACATAGTATATTCCTGTAGTTTACTTCTGCCTTTGGAGAACTCAGCATCAGTACACTGAATTCACATCTAGGTGGTTGAGGCACTGTCACTTGGATGTTGCCGACATTTGCCGATCAAACTTGAAGGTTTTGCTTCTTCTTTGGAGCTCGCAATAGGTGGTTGGAAGAAAAGGCTGCTCCAACCTAAGAAGACGATTTGACCGAAAATGAACATAAATGTGGGACAACAAAACTGCAAATGGATACAGACAGTTTCTTTTCAGGGCCAACGAAGGGCGAGAATCTGCAACGCTATCATTGCTAAGAAATCCGAACTCCGGATTCATAAACCCCTGCTCGGTCATTGGTAGAATACCACCTCAAGATTGATAAACCACCTCAATTTCACAACCCACACGTTTTCTAATCAGGGGTTGACATGACTGTCAAAGTCGCAAATAATCAACCTGAACCGAATACGTGTTACTGGCCATCCGGCGGAGATCTCATACCGCCAGGCAACACTTCTCGCCAAATCCAAGTGCACATCGCGGGCCGTTTTTTCTGCTCGTGCCTAAGATCCGGTAAGCAACAATGGTTTGAACAGGCGCATGAAGCGACTGATTTTATATGACTCATGAATCATCGGGGTAGCAATGGACCCACGAATTTTGCCTTTCTTGTGTGAAATCATCCAAGTGTTTTGAGGTTTCATCCCTATATATTCTCCATTTTTGAGAGGGTAGATCTCAACCCATCCAACATGCTTGAGGTTGATCAACTATTATGCAGATCATCACTAGTTAATGCCTACGGCGCCATTAACGACCCCCTGCGTTTTTGGCATTTTTTGTGATTGGAGGCAAGTTGCTCTTCAAATTGATGCATGCACCACGGATGTCACGTCACTGGGTTGGGGTGGGGTGGGGATGTTAACGTTCATGTTAACTTGCGTCACATGCACCACTGACGTCACGTCACTGGGTTGGGGTGGGGTGGGGATGTTAACGTTCATGTTAACTTGCGTCCCCGGAAGTTGATGCTACGCCAGCTTATTGCGCTCGCCCTTGTGCGGGTCGGACGGATTTCTAGTAATAATAAAGTACTGATCAATGCGGGTCTGCTGAACAGTCATGATTTGAAACATTGTCCTTGCAACGCCCAGGTGGGCACCTCAGCTATCTGGGACTTGGCATGATTTTGGCTGACCAATGGTGGGGTTTGGTTCATAGAATAATTGGTAAGTTTATCAAGAAAAGATGGTTTTCTTAGAATGTGGCTATCGAAACGTTTATTTTGACCTCAGCACTCACTTTGATCAGCATGATTTGGCTGTCGATGTCGCAGTGGGGTTCAATTCGTATAGGCATCATGCTACCGCTGTCAAAGTGTTTAGATGCTTTGACATATCTCATACTGTTGAGATGTGGAGGTGTGGTTTTCCCTCCTCTCTTTTCCCGGTGGGCCAAAGTGTTCACGGGGGACATGATGGACTTGCATCAATTTTTGTGTGACTGCTGCGGTCAGCATGTTCCCAGTGTCGTTGTCACCGCATATGATTGGCATTCCTTACTGGCGGGCCAGCTCTTAGTCAAAAGTATGTGGTTTCAGTATGTTCGCCGCCATATTCCCTTGCCCACTGCGGTCTTGAGTGCTGGAGAGACGTTGCAGAAGAGACGAGAAATGCCACGTGAAGTTGGCTATGGGAGCGAGTTGTTGCCTTCGTGGGAAGAGCAATGCCATGTTGCCCTGCAGTCTTTACATGGATCCGAATTTTCGTCGTATGTGCAGTGTCTTGGTTTTTTCCAGCAAGTTTTGAAATGAAGAGCACTGCACGTCGGTTTTCTTCTATCAACATGTCCATGACATTTCTGCGTCAAACTCAGGTCATTGAAAACGCCGCAAGAACTTTCTCACAGCTGGGGAAACCAACTGGCAAATGTCGCTTCCACGGATGTCATTGATTTGGATCTGTCTTGCAGTGATGAGCAGCTTCACTGTCAGAATGACATGGACCAGAGTGACCTTGAAGAAGAAGCTTCCTTATCCCAGCCCCGTTCAGATGATTCGCCTCCGCATCGCCGCGAAAAGTTGCGTGCTATGGCTCGAAGAGAGATGACGCACAGCAATGCTCCGGACACAGAAGTCCCTATGTCCTCGACTGCTTCTTCCTCTACGGCCATGGCACAGGTAAGTGCCCGGAGTCCACCTTCTAGGACGTCTGTGTTTACCTCGGCAACTTCTTTTGAGAATTGGCATGCTCAGCGTTTGTGCCGTGAGTCTTGGCCTGCACATGCTGAGAGCACGCAAGCAGTTTTGGAAAGAGATTGGGGCAAGACCAAGTGGGGTCGCTGTGAGCAGTGTTTTTATAGCTTGGCTCCTCATCTCTACGGCAGTGGCAACAAAGCAGGACAAATTTGGCTCCTGTGTAGCAGATTCCAGAAGCGCAACTCTCAGGGGGAGAGATTATGCTTCTGGTCAATGCCAGTTCCAGCAAATCGCTGGGATGACTTGCCTCGATGGATGCGAGACAAATGGTCTCAGTTGCCGGCGGCCCTGCGCCGAAATGCAATTCGAGGGTGAACATTTTAAGACAAGACTCCGCGAATGCCTCGAAAACTTAGGTGAGCAGATGCAGTATGCGGTTTCTGTAGCACATATACATTCAATATATGTATCTATATATATATACATATGTATATATATATATTTATAAACTAAACGAATGAATAAATTTATTCACGGAATGCTAGAAGTGGCATGTGACTCAACAGTGACTTGCATGTTGGAAAGTGGCATCATGACATGAGCCGGTTGCTTTGAGATCGCTCGACCGGAGTTTTTTGGATCCACAGACGGCAGCGTCGCTTGGAGCGATGCCTGCCAATTTGAAAAAGACATGCTCTTTGTGCGGCGGCAAAGACCACAATGTGGCCACGTGTACTCTTCCCGGTGCTCAAAGGTACCGAGACGCCTTGCGTTCAGTGAGACCATGTCACCTCAAGCGGAAGGCTCGGGTACTTCGTGGGGATGGAGTGGCAGCCAGCCGAAAGCCTGGCAAGAAAGCTGCTTTCTCCAGTCCCAAGGCCATGCGAAGCATGAAGGACATGAAGAAGTGGCAAAAAAAACAGAGGAAGTGGTATTCCGGGACTTCTGAGAAAGTGCACTCCAGTCGCAAAGACCGGGCGCAAGAAACACCGGACTTGTCGCACTCTGTGGACACACAATGTGCTACCCAAACTTTGCTTGCTGCTGGTTTTCTGACCAAGCTCGACACTTGTGACAAATGTGGGCATGGTGGTTTGCATGGCTTCTTCACCCGTCCCGGGTCGAAGGAAAATGGACAGCTCTACTACCGCTGTGATGTCAAAGAATGCAGGGCTTACACCAACGTCCTCGCTGGCTGCCGCTGGTTGAAGAACATGGTACGCTTTCGTTGCATCAATCCGAGCCGTTTGTATCTCACCATTCAAGCCTACACACACAAGCAGAATCCCAGGAGACAAGATGCCACTGCCTTTGGAGTGCCTCCCAAAGCCGCTCAATGCATTTTTGATCACCTGCGTTCCATGGAAGTTCAAGCTGCCGAGCGACAGTTGAAGGACATGAAGCTGTCTGGTCAGGTGGGGAAGTTTAAAAAAAAATGCCTTTTCTCAAACACATGTGTACCACCTGCAAACCTAGTCAAATTTGTCGTCCGCATAGCTTTTTTTGAAGCAAATGTGTTCACCTGTGTTTTCTTCTCAATCCGGACGTGTCAATGTTGCAGATCGAAGTGGATGCGACCTCGATTCGCACATTTCGCTTTGGAGCCTCGTCGCAAAGCTTCGCGCCTGAGATTCGCAAGTGGCAGGCCAAGCACAAGAATGCCCGCAAACCGACGCATTTTATATGTCACTTGAGGGTTGCCGGCGCCATTGAGCGTGGACCGGCAGGCCGAGTCCTGCTGGACGTTTTGCCACTCGTCGCTTTGACTCCAGGTGCTCGTCCACCGACCGAGTCGTCGCATGACGTGAACCAGACTCGGTTTTTCGAGAAGATCCAACGAGGCCGTGGCACCCGCATCCACGCGGATGGCAACCGAGCGTGGAAGGTGGAGGCCAAAAAGGCCGGTTTTCAGTTTTCCTCTGTATCACATAGTCGAATGCAGTTTGTGAAGAAGGTTCCAAGGAAAAAACTCTTTACAGGAACCCAGCTGTTGGATAGCTTTTGGAAAATTCTGAAACAATTCGTTGTTTCCAACCTGCGAACTCGCGGGAAGTTCGATCGCCGTGTCGACCGTCGCTTGCTGGACCAGATTAAAGCCTTCATGTACAGACATAATGCAGGTCATAACCTGTGGAAGGAACTGGGAAAGCTGGCCAAAAAAAGTCGACGCTGATGACCTTGCAAGGTAAGTTGAAAAAGAAGTGTTGCTCAATGCCTGGTGCTCAGATGTTACTAATTTTCTCCAACAAAACGAAAAAAAAACAATAATACGTTTCAGGGGTATTGAAAATCGATGAACGTTTCACACGAAACGCACTTTTTGTTGTAGGCCCCAAAGTAACTACGATTTCACATTTTTATCACGTTTTTACAAAACCTTGCAAATACCATGATTCAGTGAACCAAGCATCATGAAAAATCACTGAATTAGCGCGGGTCGCTAACCGCGCCGTAGCCTAGTTAATACTATTAACATCAGTATATTTAATATCAATAATTATAGTACAGTAACCATTGTAATAATCTTAAGTTTGCACTAGCATCAGCATTAGTATCAGTATTACTATCACTACCACTATCACTCTTATTGTTGTTATTATCATTGGCCCCGTGGGCATCCTTGGCCGCTGACATTGGCATCTCCAAGGCGTTCCGCCAGCAGTGGTAGAAGCGGCTCCAAGGCGGCCTCAAATAAAGTTTAGCCTTGCGCATGTGATATGTATATATATATATATGTATGTGTATATATATATGTATATATATATGTATGTATATATAAATATGTATATATATATATATGTATATATATATGTATGTATGTATGTGTGCGTGTGGTCTGCGTATGCGATGATGATGATGATGATGATGATGATGATGATGGTGACAGGGTTCCCGCAAATGGTGTAGCACTTTAGTGCCTGATGCTGACGACACATTGTGACGCCACATTCCCAAATGCCGTGACGCCGCATACGCCGCATTCCCTGACGCCACATTCTGACGACACATTCCCTGACGCCACCTTCTGACGACACATTCCCTGACGCCACATTCCCTCCTGGTGCCACATTCTGATGCCACATTCCCTTGTGATTCCACATTCTTACCACACATTCTCCTCCTGGCGTCTCATTGTGACGCCACATTCCCTTCGAAGGCACATCCGGACCCGGGTTTATTCAGCGTTAGTTGATTTTTCCATAGAGTGGTTTGGGGTTCATAAAGCTGGTTCATTTCTTTGCACGGTCTTGAATCCACAGAAACGGCCCCTGGCGCCGCATGCTTAAAAGTGCAGGGCGCTATAGGTGGAAGGAATTCGTCTTCGGCCAGGAAATCGTCTTCGGGGAGGAATCCGTCTGCGGCGAATTCGTCTTCGGAATCCGTCTTCGGGGAGGAATTCGTCTTCGTGGAGGAGTTCGTCTGCGGCAAATTCGTCTTCGGAATCCGTCTTCGGGGAGGAATTCGTCTTCGGAATTCGTCTTGGGGGGGGAATTCGTCTGCGGGGAATTCGTCTTCGCGTCTTCAGGTGGAATGGTCCTCGAAAATGAATTCGTCTTCGGAATTCGTCTGCGTCTCCGGATGATAAAGTGCTACGCCCCCAGCGGCCACAATGGATGAGGATGAGGATGAGGATGAGGATGAGGATGAGGATGCAGATGAGGATGAGGATGAGGAGGAGGAGGATGATGATGGTGATGGTGATGGTGATGGTGATGATGATGTACATGATGCACTGTACACTGTACACTGTACACTGTACATTGTACATGGTAAGTAGTACGTAGTAGTACGTAGTAGTAGTAGTAGTAGTAGTAGTAGTACGTAGTAGTACGTAGTAGTACGTAGTAGTACGTAGTAGTACGTAGTAGTACGTAGTAGTACGTAGTAGTAGTACGTAGTAGTAGTACGTAGTAGTAGTACGTAGTAGTAGTACGTAGTAGTAGTACGTAGTAGTAGTACGTAGTAG
>Ga0126342_10021282_pt1 | contig 10823 bp, 10 predicted proteins | sample Cyp1metagenome_FD_92528 | JGI IMG/M metagenome (GOLD analysis project Ga0126342, IMG submission 92528) | Coral microbial communities from Lord Howe Island, Old Settlement Bay, Australia - Cyphastrea 1 metagenome | ecosystem: Host-associated > Invertebrates > Cnidaria > Coral ... | reverse complement strand
GACGTATTAACCACTAGACTACGGGGCCCGGTGCTTCTAGTACAGCGCCGGGCTCCCAATTGCTAATCGTGGCCCCCCGGGGGCGGAGAAGAAAGATGTAAGCACTGTGGCGCTGACGGTGTTACGGATTAGGTCTCGGATTACGGATTCGACTCTTTGGGGCTTCTGAGACGGATTCCGGGATTACGGATTAAGGTAAGGCCCGCGAGCATTTGGTACAGCTTAGATTATTGTCAATTAATATGGTTCCTGCATATTCCATCATATTCCTGTTCCTGTATTTAATTACAATGTATACATATATATATATGTATATACAAGTATAACCAATCACATAATATATATTAATATATGATTTACCAGTTGTATGATTTCATGACTTGAATGTTGTCATGCGGTGTTTCAATGGTTGTGACTGTACCCTCCAGGTGCTGGGCCTTTGACGACCCCACTGAGGTCTGCGGGGTGAACAGCCGCTGATTTGATATGTGGTAAACCGACTTGACGACTTGGTTGGGCATGGCCACATATTCTCCAGGAATTCTCTACATATTCTCCACATGGTTGTTTTCATGTAAGTTGCGGGTAGGTTACGTTCCCATCAGATGGCGCTGCCAAGTCCTAACTTGAGTGAAGCGTCCCAACATTGGGAACACTGTTGTTTTTGGCCAGGGAAACATGCAGAAGAGATCGTGCCAATGCATTCAAATGCTTGTTATTAAAAAAATCAAAACGTCGGTCAGGGAGACAGAAATGCACACATATTTATAGGTCGAACTGTAAAATGTTCACTGATTTATTGATGGTTGTTTCTTGATATTTTCCCGGTGTTGGAATAATTGTGCGTGTGCGCATATGCGCGTTGAATCGCGTTGATATGTATTCACAGCTTCATTTTGAACCGTATCCTGCTACATGTTAAGCGTCGGTGATGCTTTGCCTCCTTGCAGACTCTTACAGAAACTTCTGTCAAATGGTTGAAATGGTTGTGGAAAATTACTGTAGGCTGTTGCATGTGACTCAGTGATGTTTTCCGTGATAGCTTGGCTGGACAGGTTACAAAATGATCAGCAATCATTCGAACGCCATCAATGCGGTTTGGCCCTAAACTTGGGAACTTCAAAGATCGGCTTCAGTGTAGATCCGCAGTGAAAACCTGAAAATCCAGGAGTTGTAGTCATCCTGTCATCACCGCTTTGCACTCTTCACACTGGAAACGGCACGTAGCTCAGGCTCCAGCCTGTGTGGCTCAATGATTTTGAGACGGCACAGATCGAGCAAACCACACATGATATACCCCAAACATCTCCAAAGACGAGCAAGCAGCCATGACATGACGCGCAAATTTGTGAAGTATGTTTGCTCTCAGTTGCTGTTGGAGTCTCGCCGCAAAAAAGGCCGAACACCAGTCACCAGACTGGACAGACTACTCAGCTTCCCCCAGTTCGGTGGCCTTCAGGCCCTCCACATCCACACTGGTCCCAAAAAGGATTAAAATATTTTTGAAAGATATTAAAGCAAACAAAAACGACATGGTTGTAGATCTATATTAGATCTATGGCCCACACCAGGTACACCAAGTCATACTGCACACATCTTCACGGTCCGCAGAGCTGCGCCACTTCGCCGGGCGCCGGCCGGGCGCCATGGGCGCAGGGCGGTCGGCGGCGGGACCCCCGGCGGGCTTCTTTGCTCAGGGCCTGCCGGAGGCATTGGACTGGAGGCCACGGGGGCAATGGATCTCAGAGAAGCCTTTAACGACCTCAGTTAGTAGGGGTAAAATGGCGGTCAAATGATGGTTTATTAAATGGTGGCTAAATGGTGGTTCAATGATATGGTTTATTGTGTAGCTCTTCCACAATGACCTTTTGGAGTTTTGGGAAACATTATAGATACTCAAGTTGCCCAGATGGGTGGATGACCGCAACTTACCCGGGAGGTGGAGGTCTTTCCGAAAGTGCGCGGTGATTGAGACATGTCCGGAATGGTGAGGGTATGAGCTGGATGGAAGCATCCAAATTTCAGGATAACAGCAACATATAGCAAAGTGTCAACAGAAATGCTTGTTTTTTTCTACTGTTTCACAGTTTCAAATATCTCCCATGTGACTGACTTCCACGGTATCACCATTTCACCCATTGACCGGGCCAGGACATTGATGAAGGTGGTCTTCCAGCCCAGTCATGAGGCGCGTATGGGAGAGAGACATATGTAGATCTATAACGACGGAGACCCTTAGAATCTAATGATGTCCTTGTTTTGGGATAAGCCTGGAAAACCAGCTGTTTAGTTGGCCTTTTGGTTCATCCAAGTAGCTCAGTAGCTCCATCCCATGCAGATCCCATCAGATCTCAGATCCCATCAGATCTCAGCCTGCAGGCTGTGTTAATGTTCACCTCCGAGCGCGAGCGCGCGGGCAGCTCCATCCCACGGCCGCGGAAAGTGGTGCTGACGCTGAGGAGCTGTGACGAGGTCCGACTGGAGCATTTGGGAGCCATGCCATGGGGACCATGGGGCCATGTACAATATCATTAGATTTATCATATTTATGGGCGACAGGCGTTACATGGGTTACATGCGTTTGGATGCCAAATCTGTTCTTTTTGTGTTCCCAAAGTTTGTATAATATACTGTGTATAAAAATATATATGTTTATTTATATGGGGAATTATATATATATATATATTATATGTGCGTGTGTATACATAATATATAATTATATATATATATTGATACAATCACAAGGAGTTTTCTTTGTCAGACAAGGCCCAAATTTGGCCCAATCGGATCGCTTCGGCCAGGCACCCCTACCAGCTGATAGTTTGGGACATGTGGGTGTTGTATCGCAAAAAGGTGGCTCAGCTTCATTGCTGGCTTGACATGAGCAGCACAATGCAGCATGGAACCTGAGAAATGAAAGGGACCTGCAGCCAGACTGCCCAGCTTTGTTCACATTGTGCCTTTGGATTCTCGTGGATTTCAGCAGCACTAAGGCAACAAAATGCAGCCCAATCAGGTGAGGGTTGGGGAACGGCTGGCTCCACGAGTTGATGTTAGTGAGGCTGCCATTCAAGAGGTGGGAATCGCCTACCACAAGAATTTGCTCAGAAATCTCACCTTCCGTCCGCGCATGGATTCACCAGTGCTATGCAGCTTGCGCCAGGATTGCGCCTTTTACTTTCACTTTACAGATAGTGATGGTTCCAAGTCACCTGGCTCACCAGCGAAAGAGTTGTGCCTCATGTTTTTCTTCATCCCTGAAACCCACAGGCTGTGGTCATGTTTCGCATCAACCATCAATTTTCGATGGTGTTCCTTTCATCTCCCCCATTCTTGTGCATGGTATATGATGTTCTTTGTATTTCTGTAAGTTGTCAGCTCGTGTCAGTTGGTCTAAGATGTTACTCATGTCTACAGTCTACAGCATCCCATTTTTTCGCAGCGCCAAACGGGCCATTCCTTGAGGATTTGGTGCGCCTGCGTCATGGACGGCCATGGCCCGTTGGGGCATGAGATGTCCACTCTGGCGATGCAGTGGCTACCACTCCTGGTCTTGCGGGACAGCATGGTGGATTTTTCCGCCATGTTTTTGAGTACCAGGGGGTACCAGGGGGTACCAAGAAACGCCCGGTCTTTTTTTGGCATCACCCAAAAAAAGAAAGACATGGTTCTTGAAAGTCATTGGTTGAGAAACTCAGGCTTGAGCCACTATTCAATTGAGGCCATTTTGTGGAGTTCCTGCAAAATGTTGTTTTTGCCAATGTTTAAAGATTTGATCGCGTGGAAAATGATGGAACATGCAAAGCACGTTTGGGCACAAGGGTGAACGTCATCTCCAGTGTTGCGAGATGATGACTGCTTGAACACTTCCAACGCGAACAGTTTATTCTGAGGAAAGGGGCCTCGAAGAAGACTCTTAACCTGTTATTCTGAACAGTAATGTGCTTAATCCAATGAAAACCCCGGTTGGGGGAATGGTGTATATTATGGTTACCATCCATTTGTGGCATAATTTGGGCATGGTTTATGTTTGAATCTACCACGGTTGATTTTGTGTGACTCAGCATCAATGATTTTGCAACTGTGTGTGCCCACACCATGGTATGAACGCGTCACAAGTCTTGAAGCGGCTGCAGGGCTGTATCTCTGACAAGGATGTGTATGCACAAATTACATCAAATTACATCATTTCAACATCCACTACAGTTTTTTCCAACACACATTTCAACGTAGATATATTAGATATAGTCATGATAGAGAACCATAGAGATACGTATCATGCATCAGGTGCACCAACGCTAGAATAAATGTGTACCATATATTGGCCCTCTCACACATTCGTATGACATTCGCTTCATCATGAAGCATCCAATCCCAGGAGCCACTGATGGCGTCAGAGCCTGGGAAGATCGTCCCCAAAAATCCTCAAAGCGCTGGGGCCCCAGGGCGTAGCAGGGCATAGCAGGGCGCGTCACAGGGTGGAACAACAGCTGAGATATCATGGTTAGGCCATCATGGATGTGCCATGCACTGGTGGATGGGCAAGGTACGGTAAGGTAATTTTACATGTTGCAGAGCCTCCATTGGTTCTGCCACAGGATTGTCACCATGCTGATTTCACTGCTTGCCTTTGGAAGAACTTCAATACGTCTCCACGTTGCAGGTGACTCCAAATTTTGTTAGCTTCCCATGATTCAGGCTGTATGTGTCAAAGATGGTTAGATCCTCAATGGTGGCTTGCCTAACCATTCTCTTAGATCGTAGCTGTAGGTATACACGAGTATCGTTGATTGATGTTGATTGTATCAGCTCATCGTTTATTGGTTCAACAGTTGCGAACTATTTACGTTGATCCAACAACCATCAATAAGCTATATATGATATATGCTTATAGTTGTATGATTGTATGTTACTAATATTAGTTAGGATCCAATACGATCCAACAAAAATAAAATGTTTATTGTTCGCCCTCAGAATCCTTCGTTGGTGACCAGGTCTTCGATGCGATTTCCGCGGCCTTTCAGAAGATGTGCACGTTGATGCAGCGACTTGGGGTTGTTACCCAGGTGCCCAGCGGTGTTTTTTTTGTTGAAATGGGAGACCTCAAAATCATCCAATATGTGGTGGGAAAAATATGGAAAAAGCTGTAGATCTTGGGCTCAGAGCTGGTGAAATTTGCCACATGTTTGTAGTATAGATACTGGTTGTAGATATGACATAATCATGTATGGGTATGTGATAGTACGCACGGGTTTGCAGGCTTATATTGCACCTACCTTCTTTTATTTGTGGCTCACCCGCAGCCATTTGATTTGAGCAGGACATTTTCTGTCTATTGCACCTACTCTCTCTCTCTCTCTCTCTATCGTTTTTTTAATCCTCAGGATACTCATGGATACATACAGCTGGTTGGGACAGTGCCGCCTGAATTAATAGACAAATTGCATTGGATAGGCAGGTGCATGGATGGAGTGATGGATAAAATCGCAGGGACATGACAATTTGTTGGATTTGGATTTTGTTGATCACTAAATCAGCAGTGACATTGAGAAAAACTGGAAGGTGGGATCTCAATAGCTGATTTCACAGGTGTTTTCTTCCCACCCCATGATGCTCCTGAGGAAGGCATCGTTGATTGGCTGGGGTCCCCGCGGTTACAGCGGTGCGACTTGCACACTGGCGCTTTGTGCCCGCGGGCTGTTGCACACAGCCAACATTGGGGACTCAAGGACGGGAAAGGTGATGATACACAGTTGATGCTGTCGAACTTGCACAGTTTTGGGAACAATGTTTCTTCACTGAGCATTTCTCCATTCAGTAGATTCAGTTCTCAATTTCGCAAGATTCTACAATAAGGTGTCCCATCCATCATTCATTGCAACGCGTCTCAGGATGATCCTTGGCACTTATTCCACTGGGGATGAGGCCATTGAACATCGAATCCTCACCCAAGAGCCTTGCCCAGACGGTGACCTCATCTGAGGAAAACTCGTTGGCCCCAAGATGCCCCAAGTCAAAGTATTCGGACCAGCATGGACCAGCACTTTGCTGCTTTTATCAAACATACACAGTTTGTTGACAGCGAACCTCTGATATAAACTACGAATGCCAACTATGAAATGAAATCATAGTAGAAACGATTAGAAACTAGTGGAAGAAAACCACGTGGACCCCAATGAAGATCTAAAAAAAAGATCATTTTTGGATTCCCAAGGGCCTTCCCTTTTTGTATCCCTGAGGACCACAAGCCCGAAGATCCGGACGAGCGCTTGCGCATCGAAGCGCAGGGTGGGATTGTGGCGCGGCAACGCGTGTGACCTCGGTAGCATCATGGGATATGAATGGTGCTGTCAGTGGTATATTGATGGTATAAAAACTGGTGGTATTATGTGGTGCTAGTGGGATACTGTATGGAATTTCTATGCAATCATGGCTAATAATCTAAGTTATCAATTTTTTATTAATTGTATAATGGTATATGAATGGAATTTATCTGGGATACTGGAGGCTAGCATTTTGTTTATTGATGGGATAGAACATGATGGAACATGTTTTTTTTCCCTGATGTATGGTATATTGATGGGATTTATATGGTATGTCACCACCATGGACCAGCTTGATCTGATTTTTTGGATGTGTTTGAAAACATGTTCTACTCCCCCAAAGGCCCCAAAAGGGCCATTCGAATAGGAAAAACGATGTTGAACCATTGATGAGCCAGTGGAGTTAGGGCGTACCCAACGTTCAGACAAAACCATACTCGTACGTTGAGCAACCCCAAATAAACAAAACAGATCAGAAAAGTTGGAAAGCTGGAAAATCATTGGCTAATTAGTTTCTGCAGCATCAGAAAAAGTTCTCCCTTTTAAAGGGGTTCCTGTGGCCAGACTAATTAACAATCTAAGAACAGGGGTTTGATTTAATCAGCAGAGGCTTGGAGCTTTTTGGGGGGATTGACCACGTCTGAAGTCGGGCAGATGGAGGGACGTGTGGGTCACAATGAGGGATGCCAACTGCAGTTTGTGGGTCCCTAAGTTTGGAAGCGGCCGCGGACTAATTGATGTTCCAAGCAAAGGAAGCCTTACCAAACTTTGCACAAGTGCAGAAAACAATTTGGATCTGTGAGTACATGTTTTGCCCCAGGCTCATCTACCAATTTCATTGCCAAGAGCAGTTCACATCGTAGTGACAGATTTGCACTACCTGGTTGTGGCACTTCCACGCTTAATCTCTTGATTTTATTTGCAAGAAAATTGATGTTTTTGCAGATTCAAAGCATTGAACACAACATTTTTATATCAAGAAAGCTGACATTAACATCCACAATTTTCCACCAGCAGCCTTTGGTAATCACCCACTATAGTACTTGGATGATTTTCCCAGCTATCAACCTCCATTGAGTCGCGAGATTTTCCTTTGCCAGGTCTGATTGCGGGTATACATCCATGGCTTAACCCCATGGTTTAACCAATGATTATCCCATGGCTCATGATTAATCAATATTAATCCATGGTTATCCAGTAATTTTGTTTTTTTCCCATCATTATCCATCCATAGTGTGTTCATTTTTGAATGATAAAAGAGTCAATGGATTGGTTTAAGGGAAAATCTACAGGAAACCATAGATTTTCCCATTAAATATGGGGCCCTATCTATAAATTTTCCCTTAATCCAATCCATCGAAACAGATGGCCATCATGGCCCAGGTATCTGGATGAATGGCCCTATGTTGGCCTCAACATGTCCCGTTCCCTCGGGGACTCCAAGCTCCATGCGGTGGGCGTCTCGGACGTGCCGGACGTCACCAGCTTCTTCTTGGGCGAGGGCGGCGAGGGCGGCGAGGCGTCCCCGCAGCTGCTTGGTGGGTTGGAAGATCTAACAGGATCTATATATTAATATTTATATATAATAATATATATATAATATATATAATATAATATATATATATTATATATATAATATATAATATATAGTATATACATATATTTAATATATATATCATAATACTAGGAGAAATGGGTGTATAAACTTAACTTATATAATATCTCATAACTTTTTGTAATATCTCATAACTTTTTGTTTTTGGTGATTTTCCACATGAGGCGGGCCCTAAATTTAGCTAAGTTGAGGCCCATAACTTGTGGTTAAGGTTTGGGTTTATGGACAGTATGACTAGGGGTAATGGAGTTAAACGAGCAAACAGAACTGGGGGGGCATCATCTTGCAGGACTTTTCCCGAGATGTTTGAGGAAAGTTGAGGGTTTTTTCATGTTTTTTTTTTTCCCCCGTGGGTTCTCTCCAGTTTCTTTTTGCCAAAAGGGATGGATGAAACACTTTGGGAAATGAGTAAATCATGGAAAATCATGGAAAAGCTGCGTTTTCAATAGGACGTACGGCAGGATCATCTACAAATGGATGTAAATGGATAGTGGGTGATTCTCATTGCCAGGTTGAACTACTGGAGGGTATGGTGGTATACAGGTGGATCTGCCTGTTGGATCCAGCCGCGTGGCCAAGGTTCCTCGTGGTAGCTTCAGATGGAGTTGCATGGCTAAGCGCTGAAGGATGTGAAAGACTTGGTGCTGATGACGATGATGATGATGATGATGATGATGTTTGGTGGGGGTCAGGATTTTGAAAGACTCTGCCAATATATAATTATATATATATGCTCCAGTCAAATGCATACAGAGCTTAGTCTTCGTAGATAGCGTGTCGTTTTCTGAGTGCCTACCTTCATGGCTTTTCATTGAAGTATACAGTACTGCATTGTAAATTGGCAGGTACGGGGTGGATTTCCTCCCAGAAACTCCAGGAAGCTCGGGGTCACAAACGATTCATTGGATGTTGATCAGCAAGCCAAGCAGCAACTCATGGTAGTCAGGTGTGGGACTATACCTCTGCCAAAGATGCCGCCACAGTGGTGGGGCGACACTTGCAGATGGGTCGCTGGATTGAAAGTTGGGTTCCCTCGTGGTTTGTCCATCTTGGTTGTCATAATATTCCCCGCTCTTGATGGGAAGACCCTTTGTAGATTTTAAATGGGCATAGGCAATATTCTGTTGGTGGATGTTGGAAGATGGGTTGGGTTGGGTCACGGAAAGCTTTTTTTTCCTGGCCCCTATCCATCCCTATCCCACCATAGCCCACCATAGCCCACCATAGCCCCAGAGGCAAAGGCGCAAAAGTCGCAGCAGAAACCCTGGTGCTTCTGGCGCAAGAATCCTGGGAAGCCGAGTCCCCCGACCTGGAAACTGGGCAGCAGACCGCCCTGGGCCCGCTATTTTTGGATGATACAACCAGCGCCCTTTTTCAAACGGTTTCACCATGTGTTTAGTATTGTTTGGTTATGTTTGGTTCTAAGATCATCTAAGGTCATCGTAGTAGACTTCGATGTTGTCCATCGTACCTGTTTTTGTTTTTCTGCGAATGGGTTGAAAGTGGAAACCAGTCATCCGTTGGCCCCCCCAAAAAAAAACAACACTGCGCCACTATGATCCACTATGCAGATAGAAAATGATAGGAGGTTGGGAACTGGCTCTCAATTTCTTGAAACAGAGCAGGGGTTTGGATGGCCATCCCTAATATTGTAGGAGGTTTCAACATATTACATCTAAGATCATGGCAGTATCAGGCAGTCGAGGTCGAGGAGTGCTGATGTCCGAGATTTCCTGGGTTTCAGTGGCGTTTGCCCGTACCGCCTTGTTGGGCAAGGATGACATCACCGCCATCGTCGTGCAGATTGGAAGCAGGTGGGATGGGAGAGTTGGAACGTGGGACAACTGACGAAGCAAGACATTTGATCATTTGACTTTGCTTTTGTGGAATTTCTGTGAACCTTACCATTTCTACAGTATTCTACACGCAAAGAGGAGATCGAATCTGACAAGCTTTGGCGGCGTGCTGCACATGCAGAACAAAGGATCTGGCATGCAGCACAGGGCCAAGTGACCCCATATGCAATCCGTACTCCTCTGATGCAGTAGTGACACTCAACCACACCTGCGGTGAGGTGCCAGTGTCCAGAAGTACAAGGCCTAGTCCAAGCCGTGTAGGCATTGTTTCTGCGAAATTGGTTTGTCAAGAAATGATGGGCCTATCCCCATTGACTTCACATGACAAAGAAAGATAAACCATTTGGCATTGGTGCAGGATAATTATGTTTTGTTGGGTATCCTGGTAGGAAGTACCCCTAGCATGTTCTGGGCATGGTATCCTTTCAAGTTTTAGCCTTTGATTAAGGAAGCATCAGCCGGCAATTGTAGAAACTTTTGATCATCAAACTAATCAAACATTCCAATCGGAAATCCCCGTCAAATACTACATTAAAATCTGTAAAATATACAATCTAAATTTGGATTTTCCATCAAGCTATGTTAGGGCCATCACTTGGAATCATTCCAAAACCTCCAGGCTGATACCAGCCATCCAGCTGATGGAACCTGTACAGTGGCCGCAGCATAAAACAGGGGGTCCGCAAGGGTGCCTTTCTGATGGCAGTGGAATTTCTTCCGCAAAACGAGGCATGTCTGATTCACATTCAGTGACCTGTTAACCGAGGGTTCCCGATCATTTCCATGATTTTCCTGTTGAACCTGGGGAGTTTTCCAACCATCCGAAGTCAGCGGATGGCTGAAGCAAGACTTGGCAGATCCGATCGCTGGCTCAAGACACGCCAGTTGTCCAACTTTCTCCCTGATCTCAGTGATCCTATCGAGGCCGCGGTACGATGACGACCCAAGAGACCCGAAACACCTTGAAGTTCACCCAGATGTGCAGATACTTTCGTGCCAACCGTTGCCACATGGGCAACGAGTGCAATT
>Ga0126342_10021281_pt1 | contig 10824 bp, 9 predicted proteins | sample Cyp1metagenome_FD_92528 | JGI IMG/M metagenome (GOLD analysis project Ga0126342, IMG submission 92528) | Coral microbial communities from Lord Howe Island, Old Settlement Bay, Australia - Cyphastrea 1 metagenome | ecosystem: Host-associated > Invertebrates > Cnidaria > Coral ... | reverse complement strand
ATTAGCGATACCCCCTCCAAACTAATGAAAGCAATGATATGTAAATTGTTACGGGACTGTGGTTAGCGATGGGACCTTTCCAAATTATGTTGATGTCCTTTCCTCAGACAAGGAGTTTCGACAACCGCACATATACAATGTATAAATATATATATATATGTATACAGTATACAGATGTATACAGTACACAGACAACTCGGTTAAGAACTGCAGAGTATCTAAGATTTGCCACAGAAACGGGTCGTTGGGTTTGGCCATGCACAAAACCAAGCATCAACGAAGGGGTTGTTTAGCCAACAACTGTGGGAGATTGGGTTATCTAACATGGCTGGTTGGTGGTTTGGAACATGAATTTTACTTTTCCATATATTGGTAATAATCATCCCAACTGACTAATATTTTTCAGAGGGGTTGAAACCACCAACCAGGTTTGGTGTTATAGGACCAACAAGAACCGGTTGGTGGTGTAATGTCTTGGAAAATGCGATCCCTTAAGATGATTTAAGATGGGGATGATGCCCAAACCTAGGTGTTGCTTGAATTTAGGGGTTACCCTCATCATTTCTTTCCTCTTACCCTCTGGTAAACAAACATAGCTATTTAAAATGGCCATTTATACTGAGTTTTCCCATGAAAAATGGTGATTTTCCTTATAGTCATGTTAGTTTACCGGAGGGTATCGAGAATGACTATATAGTTTGACTTGGATCATGACTGTGCACCATGGATTGATGGGTAGCCATGGTACCCATGGCCAGGAACGGCTCTTGATCTATGACAATCTGAAAGAAGGATGGCTTTCAACTCAGGACGTCTACCCGCGCTGTGTTTTTGACCATTCCACCAACCATCCACTAGGAGTTTTGTTTTTAAATCATCCCGAATAGAAGTATACATTAATAGGTATACCCAATGCCATAGAACATCATAAAACTCGAACTTGGGATGCTTTATATCAACTTGATGCCTTTATGGCTTAGCTAGTTTAGCTCATGTTTGGGGCTGTGGCTTTCTGTTTAAGGGGCTCATAAGGGACCTCCGAAACGGACTCCACCAGGACTTGCAAAAGTTGATGATGGCGCTTCGATCTACGTCAATTGCAGGTGCCGTGGGTGAAACATGGTGAAACCTCTCAGAAAATGGGGCGCTAAAGAGTCCTTGGATTCTTGGGACGTGGTTGGAAGTTTTATGTGGGTTCCTAAAAAATGGAGGTACCTCAAAATGGATGGTTTATAGTGGAAAATCCTATTAAAATTGATAATTGAAGGGTACCTCATTTTAGGAAACCTCCATTTGATTAAATTTATCATGATTTATCTAGTGAGATGATGTGAGATGTGATGTGGCCACGTGCTTTTCTGTTTTGGATCAGCATCACATGGCATCACTTCGGCAACCGGCCAGGCAAAATCTTTGCAGAGAGAAGGCACGAGTGCCTTCACAACGACACCACCAAGATCCTATCGTCGGTGGACGCCCGCGTGTACGTTTACCGATGCATGCCGTCTCTTGAAGGCTTGAAAGTTTTAGAATCGCCCCTTGGCGAGGTCACATGAGGTCACACTTTTTTGTGGTGGAACAGATAAACCCCATGCGAAAGTGAAACGATGTACAGTAACTACTATGTGACTGGGATGTGATGCATATGGTTTGAAGATTTCTCAAGTATCTCCAAGGGCAGAACTGCACTGGCCAACGGAGGAAAGCAACTGACAAGCAGATGCTCAGACTATGCGAGCTTAAGGGGCTTCAATGCAGCTCAGAGACCAACGTGGTTTGGAAAAAGGCAAGGATGCAACCGCTGGAAAATTGCCCATTTATAGATGAATGAACCGCATTTACCCATTGAAAATTGAAAATGGGTGCTTGTGCATATCTATGTTAAATTACCAGAGGGTAAGCTCTTTCTGTAGTGCTATCCTGTATACAATGTGATACTGACAGCTATGGCCATATGGGTGCCATGATGCGCTACTCCAGGCATGTAAAGTCTGCGACACCAGAGCGATTCGGAAGCTTCAAAAGTTCTGTGCCAAGTGCGGCAAGAAGGATCTCCGGATAATTCCGCAGAGATATTTTCGAGTTGCTACTGCAGTAGCTGTTGCCTAGGCATGTATGTCTAGAATCGATGATGAGAGTCTTGGACTTCCCCAATTATTGATACCCACTTCAGCGGTTGCATGACTGAGCCACTTCAGGATGGTTATGATGGTTCCATGAAAGGAATGAACTGGGAGTTCAGTTCTAGATGTTCTAGGGCTGCGGCTTCCCGGTTTGTGAAACATGACCGGCTGATGTCAAAATATGTGTTGCATCACTGCATTATTGATTGATATTGATTGTTGTTTATCGGATCACTTGTACTCATTTTTACATATTTTTACCCATCGGAAGTATGGATGTTGCTCATACTTCCGATGGATAAACATCCAGAATGTTCGCTAATAGTTTATATACTAATGTTCACTAACACTAGCAGTCACTGGGATGTTTACTACAGTTCACTAATACTGTACATCATTTTAAACTTGATGTTCGCTAATAGTAGACGTATAGAATGTATACGCGTGTTGGTCCGTAGACTTCATGAGCATCAATCATAGGTTTGTTGAAACAAACGCCTACCATTGATATTGATAAACCAATCGTTGTGATGCATATCCATTGATCTACAATGAATGATAACAATATGGAATAACGCATGTTTTATCCACTGACGGCAACATCTTTATATATATATACATTTATACGGCACTTCCCCCAAAAGAAAGGTGATTGTACGGTATAGATATGTTCAAAGAAACCCACAAAAGTATACAGAAGAAGTAGAGATAATATAGCACCCCGACAAAAGGCGCACATATTTTAACTGCTCTACATATATGACCAAACTGGTGGTTCTGTGGGGAGGATCTAGAAAGCATATATGTTCCAAGGCTTACAAAACTACTATAATTATCATGCTATATCAGCTATGACCGCATGTTTTGTTGATTAATTCCCCATTTGATCTGGTTTGATCTCCGTTTTTATTGGTTAAATCATCCTTTTTCATTGTTAAATGTCATTTTTCTTGGTTAAACCTCCCATGTTTGTTGGATAATTGGCCATGTTCAAACCCATCTAAGAAATCGTCCAGCACCACAGGAGATCGACAAGCACGGCATGGCCACGAAGATTTTGCAGGTTTTTGGTGGTGGTCTCTCTGACGAAAACATGGGGGACAATCTATGGATTTCATGGTGCTTTAAGGGTGGTTTAATGTGATGTTGTGGTGATCTTATGGTGTTTTTATGGGATTTAAGGAATGAGATTTAATGGTTATTTGGTTTATGGCATTTCCTGGGACATAACTATAAAACCAAGAATCCGATATCCGAATGCTCGGAGCTGGGAATATTTGATATTTGTGTGGGGAATACTTTAAATATCTTGAAAACAATAGAAATTCAAGATTTTAATCCATACATAGATGTTGTTTTCCCATTGCTTGGTTGAAAAAAACATAGTTACATCATGTTTTATATATTCCATTTGTTAATTAATAGGGATAACTCCACTGAATGTGGATTTTCTAACCAGGTTTATTGGTTTATCATCATTGTTCATATGAAAATTGCACCTTTGGTTGGAAAATACATGTTCCCCACGATATCGCACATTTGACGGGCAGTATACATGTGCCATTCTGTGATGAATTTTTGAAGATCTTGGAAGTGCATCTGAGGCTTCATTGAGCCTGCTGGGCCGAACAACCCCTTTGGCTCTTGCGAGAGGACGGAGGATTGTTGGGTCAGGCGCTGAGGTGGACGCCGCAGAAATGTCCAGCTGGACAGTGCTGTGACACGGGGTTTCTTAAAATGGGGGATCCGCAAGTCCATGGGGGTAGCAAAATGCTCCAAAAGATGGGATTTGGGGTACCACCGTTTTGAGAAACCCCCAGATGATGTCTATACTGTATATATATATATAGAGATATACAGTATACATATGTGATATCCATTGACTATTGGGTTTAGCCACTCAACAAACGGTTGCCGCTTGCAGATGCCCAACACCGAGTGCATCGGAAATGAAGGCAGCAAGGTCTGTTCCTGCAAGGCGTGCGCATGCGTTCGCCAAAAAATGCAGCATATTCCTGGTGGTAAAGTAACGTGTGGAAAATCACCATGGGTAAATCATGGTAAATCATAAATCAACATAAATCATCTATAATTGAAATCATATATCATCTGAGAATCTATAATTGTACCATTTTCAATATTTTTCAATAGCAAGCTCTTTTTTATGACCGGATGGTATATATCATTATGTATCTGCATGCCTAAAAGTGTCTAAATACAAGCTACTAGTAGGAAACATCATCAATGAGTCCATCGGAGTTGCGGGCGTCCCATTTCCTGACAAACCCGTATGCCATGGAAGGCCGGCACTTGCTTCAACCTCGTGAAGAACATCCGGAATTGGAAAGACAACACGGATATGTTCCCGATCTGTCAGGCAAAGACTTTTTGGATTCACATTTCAAATATCATGTCATCTTATTTCATCCAAAAGTGGGACATAGTGGGACTATCAGATCATCATCTATCATCGGTCTTACATGGTATTATCATAAGTGTCATAAGTGTCATATCCAACTTTCATCCTCTGGATATGGACCGCAGAGGCTGAATCAAGCGCTTGGAGAGAGATTGTGGCGGGAATGAAGCGTACGAAGCCCAGAGCGAAGCAAGGATTGTTTTTCAACCACCAATAACAATAACAACATATCACAACTCACAACTGTCTGTTTGTAGGAGGGCTAGATACCAGTTTAAGTAGAGTTAAGTAGGAATAACTATCCCAAAAAGAGCTTAGATTCACTGGTCGAGTCCAGACCAATGGTTTTATTCACGTGATGCACATACATTTCAAGCTGCGATTCCTCCAAGAAATGACTTGCAGAGGTAGCTTCTTGATCTATCGCTACACTCTGGGACTGATGGCCAGCCAAATCAAAGCGCTGCCCAGAAATTGATAGCAACCTGTGGTGGCTGACAGGGTCAGTCCATGTATTCCACGTCTGCCTGTTGGCTAAATGCCAGAGGCAAAAATTGCCAAAAAATCGGCATCGTTTCATGGAGTTTCCAGCTGCAACAAAAGGGAAGAACAGTTTTCGGAAAGGGAATCCTCGCGTTGAGATATGGCTTGAGTCAGCCTGAGGCCTCTGAAAAAAACTGTCGATGGGTGTCGTCCCTCAGGATCGACGACACCATCCTTCAGCTGGATCAATATTTGTCAGATGTCTACCACGAGGCCGAAAAGGAGAATCTACGGCTGGTGGTGTCAAACCCAAAAGAATATGGGGATTATCATCTTATACCAAGAAATGACTCCAAGAAATGGGGATTATCTTGCTACAACGTACTTGATAATCTATAGTTTTCAAGCATTTTTTTGGATGATCATCCCCAATCCTTGATGAGTCGAGTTCGATGCCGTGGTTCACCGACTTTCGACTTTCAGGTGGATTGCACCCGCATTGCTTTGGACCCGCGTTTCAAGAACATGGAGGGCTCCATTGGTGCTCGGCTCATCCATGTTAGTGAACAAAAAGAAGCCCGGGCCCCAAAAACCGCCCTATGGCCAGCTTCAGGTGCTGTCTACTACAACTTTCCACATGCTGGAGCTGCTTGGGTCAGGCACCTGGCTGCTCTGAACAAAGGTGGTGTTGCAATCAGGCGCAGCTGAGCAGCTGCGATGTTGGCTGAGGTTGATTTACAACCTGGCCAAGGCCATGTCACTGGTTTTTATGCCACTTGTCCCTGTCAGATTGCAGAGAAGATCTCAGTGTGTGTGTGTGTGTCCGCTTCTTTGGTGTGTCATGCGAGCATACGCATTAGATGCTTTGGTGATCATTTAGCCATTTTAGCCCCTTTAGCCTCTTTGCAATAAAGGTCTGCAAGTCAAGTGGAATTTTATAGGAGCATATAGGAGCCACCCAAGGACAGCCATCCCATCGTCAATTGGCGGCACGAAAACCTCATGCGATTGCTGCTTTGGCGAAAGTTTTGAGATGTTTCGAGTGATGGCAAGGCGATGGATGGCATCCAAAATCCATTGGTTTTATCATGATGTTCCCTATTCCAATGGCCTTCCGGTGGGGGGATCTCATTGAAGAAACCCACCAATTAGTGGTAGTTAGTGGAAAGTTGTTCAACTCAGCAATGGGGAAAACTCAACTTTGATTCATGGCTGCGCAGAAAGCTGCGCATGGCTGCTCTGCACATATCTAGAACCGTGAGGTTCTTTCGGAACCTTCGCTACTTCGTGAAGCCTCGGGGGCTTGTTAAGATTGCCTCAAACATGGGTGCGGTGGGAGTGCGATTCTCCTACATTCTAGGTGCCTTGACCGTGAAAATTTTCGTCGCGTTGATCTCTTGAAGTTTGGGGCTCAACATGAGTTAGCATGATTTACCAGAGTTTACCATGCTACTTATTGGTTTAATATGGTTTAATTATAGCATTCGTTTGAAGGGGGGCCCCACAAGACGATACCGCGGTACCGTCATTCACCGGAGAATCTGATGTATGATGTGATCCGTTGAGGTCCCAGGGTCTGGCAGTCCACTGGCACCAAGGTTCCGCGGAGCAGAACGAGTTCCAGCAGCTGCCCAAGTTGAAGACAAAGACTACCCTCTGGTGAACTAACATAGCAATGGAAAATCACCATTTTTAATGGGAAAATCCACTATAAATGGCCATTTTCAATTGCTATGTTAGTTCACCAGAGGGTAAATGTTTGATTTACCATTTACAGCACCTATTAATCCATTTGAATGGTAAATCAATGGAAAATGGTGCTGTAAATGATCTATCAAATGATCTATCAAATGGATCTATATGGGCCATTTGAATCCATTTGATTGATCATTTACAGCACCTATTCAAATTGAGGTTGTGAAACCAGGGCGATGTTAGTCTACCGGAGGGTATGTGTTGATGCGCCAAAGCATTTGCGCGTTACAGCTTTGCATGCGAGAATTGCAGTGAAAGGTGTGTCAACGGTCTTTTTGATCTTTTTGCTGACTTGGCATTCACTTTCCATTGCTTTGGGAAAATCTGCAGATTATCCATGACATAATATTATGTATTTCCAACATTTGATGGAACATATTTATTTCATGAAAAAGATCCTTACGGTATCTTAACGTTGCTTAATTTTCATGAAAACATCCACAATTTAAGGGCTGGCTGTAGAATGCCTAAAATTCCAGGCATGTGGAAACCTTGCCATTCTTGGAGTGGTCGCGCCTTGGAGTGAATTGTGGGACTGGAGGTGGAGATTCTCTGCTTTCCATAACGATCCGAGTATGTGATATACCCTCTGGTGAACTAACATAGCTATGGAAAGATCCACCATTGTTTTTAATGGGAAAATCCACTAGACTATAAATATGGTGATTTTCAATAGCTATGTTAGTCATTACCAGAGGGTATATTTGTAGACATATTTGTGTTTATGATGATGGGTGGGTGGATGGCTGGATGGATGGATGGATGGATGGATTGATGGATGAATGGACGGATGGATTGGCTAGATAAATGGACAACTTGATAAATGGATAGATGGATAGGTCGATAGATTTTCCACGGTAATGATATGTCAATTACCCTCTGGTTATTTAACATAGCCGTGGAAAATCATCATTCTTAATAGGTAAACTGGTAAACCATCTATAAATGGACCATGTTCCATGGCTATGTGAAATAACCAGATGGTATATGAGTAATTTAACATAGCTATTGAAAATTGCCATAGACATAGTGAGTTTTCCCTTAAAAAAATGGTGGATCTTTCCATAGTTATGTTAGTTTGCCAGAGGGTAATCATCTGACTCAATGGATTGATTTAAGGGAACATTTACAGGAAACCATAGATGTTCCCCTTAAATATGGGGCTTTCCCCTAGGCTCCACCGCTATGGTCGCGCATATGGTGACCGGCGAGACAAGAAGAAGCGACCTGGAGACGGACAAGGACGATCTAAAAAATGGGGGCGTTCCATGGGATTTAGCCTCCGGTAAACTTTCACAAAAAACTATGGAAAGATCCACCATGCTATCAATGGGTAAATCATGGTAAATCCACTATTTCTATGGCCATTTTTAATAGCAAACTGTTAGTCATTACCAGAGGGTAACACAGTTAACCATAGTTAACCAGACAAGGATCGACAACAGTGATCTCGACCAGCGAGGATTTGAGTCTCAGAAATGGGGATTTTCCATATGTTCCATGGGGTTCAACGTATTTGAAATGGCAAGTCAAGAGGGTGATTTAACTCTATTTTTTTTCAAGGCGGCCACTTCATAGCAAGACAAATGAAAGAATAAGAATAGCGAAACATTGCAATTTCAGGGGTATGACGATAAAATATGATAAACATTGAGAAACCATGGGATGAAAAGTAAGGTCCAAATTTTGAGATAATCCATGATAATCCCTTTTTGCGACCTCGCAACGGCTTTTGACAAATCCTCCATCTTTCTGGAAAACCTCCGAACTGCCGCAGGCTACAATGCGCAAAAAGCTGAATCTGACATGGTCTACACCTTCGAGTTTCACCCTCAGGTTTTTGCAAACTGGCACGGCGTCTACAAATGGGGCATACCCGAAATATCCATGAATCTCGTGCAACTCATGTCGATTTTACATGGGGTTTACCTGCTGATGCACCGCAGGTACCGGCCCTCTGGAAAGGATTTACCACCACAGGAGATCAAGTTGCCACCCACGTTCCAAACGATCATAGGCACGTGTTGCATCTGTTTTTTTCGATCCAGTGAGGTTGGAAATGTCTCCTGATTTCCCCGCAGTTGGTACATGGTCATTTGTTGGAAAAATAGAGGTAAACATTGGTAAATCTGAGGAATCTGGATGGCTTTTAAATGCTTTCTTAATTTTTTTTCAAGAAATCACATTTGAAAATCACTGGCCATAAATGAGGTGAGAAAATTACCCCATTTTCAGACACCCATCCGATGTGGTGCAAGATGGTGCAAGGCTGCAATGATGGTCCTTTCAAGAACTTGGACCACAATTCCAGCATGGCGCTCGCCAGGCTCAACATTGGAGATGGGATCAAAAGATGGAAAAAACACCGTCAGTTCCATGGATAAATTGAATTAATTTGAATTTAAGTGGTCTTTTAGGGTTTGATGATTTAGTCCTTGTACATCTTTTCACAGTTTGAGACCCTTGAAATGTTTCAAGTTTTTTCAAAACCTTCCTATTTCCATATATTTCCATCGCTACCATTTGCTACCTCAATTTTGACAAGGCAGCTGCACGAGCGTTTCATCAAGGAAGTGTCAGGCACACACGTGGGTTAAGCAGCTGGCCTGCATTGGACAACGCTTTGTGGCGATTTTGTTTGGAACCTGATGTCCCATGATAACTTTAACCTATAGGAATTCGATTTTTAGACAAAACCATATTGAAGCAATTTCGCAGAAATCTTGGCTCTGCTCTGACTTTCCATGGTTTTCCGTTGGAGAATGGCAAGTTGTTCCATGAATGTTTGTACCAGTTCTTCCACAGCTCAGCCCGCGGCGGGAGCTAAGTTGCTCAGGTTTGCCATTGCCGAGACTGAGCCAGCATGGATTTGTTCGTGCGTAAAAGGTTTTTGCAGCAAGTACATGGGGGGGGGGCAGGGCGGTCACAAAAAACATCACCGGTTCAATGACCGTCTCAGACTCAACGTATGGACCTATGGCTCAAGCTCCCACAGGAAAGCCGTTGACAAAGAGTAGTTCGATTCTTGCAAGAGCAGAGGATGGCAGATCAATTGATTCTGGCTCGATTTGTTGATTAGACTTTTTGTGTTTCCCATACATCAACTCCAATATCTTTTGAACACATCACAGTGAAGCAGGTGAAACTGAGTTTCAGCTGAGTCTGAGGACAGAGGAGCAGATCGCTGAATTCCAAGAAGCATTCCAATTGTTTGCTGGCGATGAACTGGAAGATCTGACGGAAGAACAGATCGAAGAACTGCGGGAGTGGCAGGACATTGGATCCATGCACCATTTTTCTGGATTCTTTCTCTACAGCCTTTTTTTTGGGGGTTGAAACTCATGTTGTTTGTTGCTATTTAATCCATTTTAACATATTTCAGCTATGCCAAGTGACATGAATTTGGATGTTTTGACCCACCCTGTGAGGCGCACTGCGAGGAGCTCCGTTCTGAATGGAACGAAGAAGATTCGCTCATGCAGCATCTGCGGCAGTTGCATGGCACTGGAGCAAGACTCTTGGGAGAGGCCGAGGACGCGATAGCACGATGGATCCCAGACATCCCCAAACAAGTGCCATGGTTTTCTTGGAGATCCAATGATACACAATTAAACGATGCGAACATTCACCATATCATCCATATGATCCACATCATCCATATCGTCATATATATATTATATATATATACATATAATCCATGATTCATTCTGAAAATGCCAATTCAATGCAGTGCATTGTTTGATCCATGGCACACGCTGAACTGCCAGGACGGCCCAATCATTGCTCCCTTGACCTCCATTGAGGTGGAACTTGAGGTGTGGGATGTTTTTTTTTAATCCAGTGGTTTTCATGGAGGGAACGATTTTTTTTTGGATTTTGGGGGCATCCATACGCCATGAAAATTGCCATCATATTCCCAATTACTCCGATCTGAAAATGGATGGCGCAGATTTTTGCAATGCGCCATCTATAGACCACTTGAGGGATGGGGTGTTTTGCGCCATCTATAGGTTCCCGACACACGTCCTTGAAAACAACCTGTTT
>Ga0126342_10021280_pt1 | contig 10824 bp, 13 predicted proteins | sample Cyp1metagenome_FD_92528 | JGI IMG/M metagenome (GOLD analysis project Ga0126342, IMG submission 92528) | Coral microbial communities from Lord Howe Island, Old Settlement Bay, Australia - Cyphastrea 1 metagenome | ecosystem: Host-associated > Invertebrates > Cnidaria > Coral ... | reverse complement strand
TACCTAGATAGATAGATACCTAGATAGATAGATACCTAGATAGATAGATACCTAGATAGATAGATACCTAGATAGATAGATACCTAGATAGATAGATACCTAGATAGATAGATACCTAGATAGCTAGATACCTAGATAGCTAGATAGCTAGATAGCTAGATAGCTAGATAGCTAGATAGCTAGATAGCTAGATAGCTAGATAGCTAGATAGCTAGATAGCTAGATAGAGAGGTAGAGAGATAGAGAGATAGAGAGATAGAGAGATAGAGAGATAGAGAGATAGAGAGATAGAGAGATAGAGAGATAGAGATAGACAGATAGACAGATAGACAGATAGGCAGATAGCTAGACAGACAGACAGACAGATAGATAGACAGGTAGACAGATAGACAGATAGACAGATAGACAGATAGACAGATAAAGGAAAAAAAAGATGGAGATAAAGATGGAGAAAGAAAAGGATCAGAGCCTCAACCACCTTTCGGTCCATTGGTGGATTCGCTCTGCCATCCATGCATCAAACCAACTCGCCTCTCCTATAGTTTCCTATGATTGAAACTGCCGCCACTTCCTTGTGCGGTCCTACTGGTATATATATATATATATGTATACCTTAAAAATACCATCATCATTCCCGAGGGAATGGTGTGCCCAGATCAAAGACCTAGGCATCCAGCCTGCGCCACTGCGAAGAGGATCGATGGCAGGGAAAACAGTGACACCTGGGAAGACATGGACCCAACACATCCCCAAGAAGAATGGATTCAACCATAGGCACTAGTGATTCAACCAGAAAAAATGTGGATTTTACCAGCAAAAATGCCTTGAATTACTACTTAGGAACACAACAAATCCAACAATATGGTGAAACAAGGTCACATGACTTGGCATAACATCGTAAGGGAAAATTTCTTCTGTCCTGTAAGTCAAACAGTCAAACATGACTTGTACAACTAACTACAATGCTTCCACTTCAAGGCTTTCACCGTGGCGCCCGATAGACCAAAAGCCAGTCTTTGTTGGAGGACAGCGACAAAACATCAAGCTACCATGAGTATGGACCAAAAACTACTAGAGCTATTGTGAGGCCCCAGTTTTGAACCATACTGTGCCACTTCTATCCATGTCTGACCTTCTTAGATAGCTGCAACCTTTAAAATAACAGCTTTATGCGTTATATACCTCAAATGTTCCTCCATCAAAGATGGCCCACAAAGGACCCCGTGAACACAAAAAGATTTAGCCAGATGCTCAAAAACTCGACACACGGGAAGTGATCCTCCACCAAGGTGCGATGACGATCCACAAGAGCCATGCTGTCGCTCTTTGCAGCTCCAGCTGCCATGTGTTGTTGTAGCTCTCACGACCTAACGACACCCTGCAAATCAAGGTAAGTGACGCTAAGTGAAACCCTACCTGGGCCCAAGGGTTTCAAAATCAGATATCGCAGGATGCCTAAAAAGTTGGGAAAACTCGGGAGCTGTTTCTACAAATATATATCCATCCAGCTACCATTTACTATCACCATTACCAGTTATTGGCTTCAGGGATCCCTGTGCCTGTCCCTTGACTTGCCTTTGTTTCTTGTGAATCTTTGTGCGAATTTTCAAAGCCACCACCCTTGGAAAGATTGCACAAATAAATGTGGAGTTTTCAGGTTTTTAGTGGGTTTCATGGGGTTTGAACTCTATTGCCACACTTGTTTTCTATTTCAAACATCTCACTGCCGGGCCACTGAAACTAAAAATCGTCCCCCGCCGATTCTGCGGCGCAGTGGGGCTTGGCGCCGCATGCCGGAAGCTCTTAACGCTCGCCACGGCTGGCATGCTGGCCACGACAGTGTGAGACAGCAGGCTGGCCAAGCACCAGAAAACCACCACCTAAAAGTCCAATTGAACTGCGGTCAAGGCGAAGACTAGCAACATAAACAACCCGGAAGTGGACCAAACAATTGAAAATGATCAAACACCAAGTACAAAGATTCAAGTCTGCAATTTGCTATAGAAAACCACGACCGCCACCCACATGGGGTGAACCGACACTTTCAATCCTTACGATCAAGTCACCTCCACACATATCCCACATCCCTCCAGGTTTGGCTGTCATTCAGCTACTGTGGGAAACGTCAACCGTAAACCATCCCCAATGACTTTCAAGAGGTGCATGGGTTTATACCATCCCCAACTGATCCTAGAGGTTTACACCGCTGGATCAATCCCGCATGAAAAACCTTTGCGGCAGTGACACAATGCCAAGGTACCAAAAACTCTGCCCATGGATCTTCCCGCAGGTTTGCAATGGTGATTTCTGAGAGTGGGGGAGCACACATGTAGTACCCGGTACCGGCCAGGAAAATCAACAGCAAAGGACTGCACAAAAGAGTTGTACCTGAGACGTGCAGACTCTGATAATGTCCCTTTCTTACCGATTCGGAAATGATGCCATGCACTCATCATAATTGTCCACATGTCGATAGTGCCTCTGCCTAAAGATGATACCTTCTCGACCCATCACCAGTCATAGGAAAGCAACGGCCAAGTTTCAGCCGCTGGCCCCATCCCAAGCCGCAGGGCGGATGATGCAAATCCCACTTCTTGTGATGTATTTATAACATGAATGTTACGCCATGACTCATGACACCCACATGTTTGATGTGTTTGCATGTTTTTACTTGGAATTGTACCCAATGGCCCGACTCACATCACAGATAGCCCAACTTATCTGCTTATTTAAAATAGCCATGGAAAATCATGGAAAATCACCATGCTATTTTATAGGTAAACCATCTATTTCTATGGGCCATCTATACCCAACTGATCTATCACCACAAGCTAAACTCATCCCTTGAACCCATCCCATCCCATCCCAACCAGGCCGCAGGCCGCCACCCGCAGCAGCGCCAAATTCGACGCCGCCACGCGCGAAGTGCTGCCCGTCGCTAAGCTGCGCGTTGCATGCTGCAGGCCGCTCCCAAGCCTGAGGCCCCCGTGAAGAATGGATGTTTTGATGGGGAATCCGGGATTGAACTAAAGGACATCTATAATTGAGAAAATCAGCTTGAAACAGGAATAGAAAAGTGGATGCTGGGGAAGCAAAAATTCTGGCACAGATGGCCGTGGTGATGGCTGGCTGAGTGGCTACCCGACAGTTTGCTAACTTGAGGATGTCAACAACCAATCCACAAACCAACCAAACGCATGATCCATCAACCAACCAATCCATCGACCATCTGCCAATCGATCTGAAATCAATAGCCAGCCAATGCATAAATCAAGCCTTTAGTCGAAACTCTGTATCTCAACACTCACCCAATCAATCCATCAAGCAATCGATCCATCCACCAATCCATCAATCCATCAATCATTGCATCAGTCGTTCATCCATCCAATCACCAACCCAACCAATCAAGCACATCGCTGCTTCCTACCCCCTATAGGCTCCAAAAAACTCGCTTCACAGTATACATATCCATATGTATTCACACAGCTGTATGCGTGCATGTTCGTAATTATGCATGGCTGCCAAATGACATCCTGTAGGATGGAAAAGTTCCCTTGTGCCAAGTTTTGCGTTCCCAAAATGACACAATTGGCAGTCTGGCAGTCCAAGGAGCTGCTTCCGACAGAGAGAAGCACAAAGGCCCAAGGCCAGAAGGGCACACATCACGAACCTAATGACCACATGTTTTAGCTTGTCTTTAGCATTTAACCATCCGGCTTTTTGAGCACCCACAGTTCGAACCATACTCGCAAGTTTTGGGGAGATTCAACCAATAAAGTGGCATTTCATCAGCATCAATAAGAATATTAGCAACAGACATGGGATTAAGTTTGCTAAGCCTTAAAATCGTGAAATTGCACTTGCAAGGGCGGTAGAAGAGACCTGATGACTGTGCTTTGAAAAAAATGGCAAGTTTGGTCGTATCCCCATGTGGACGACATTCTTCACCCAGACCCATTTGTCAACCCTACTGGCAGCCAAACAAAAAAAACTGAAGCAATCTCAACAGAATGCAGCTAAATCGTATCGGAATATATTCAATCTGCTTGATCAATGAAGTGAAACTTCAAAAATTGAACTCGTGGGATCATCTTCAAGTGTGCTCTTTTTACCAACCCCACAAAGAGTCTCCAAAATGTGCTTGGTTTGGCAGAAAAGAGACATCTGATCGCTCCAAATCTTTGGCGAATAGTACAGAAAGGCCTGGTTCTCTTCTGCTGAAATCCATGAGACGTCCAACTCACGCCCATGGCCGACCATGTTACCCATGACCACTGTCGCATGGATGTCAGAGGTCTTACTGATGTGCGCAGGAACTTCACAGGAAAAACGGTTGTGGTGGAAGGTGGCTCTGGCAGTTCGATTCCTTTCACATCGATTGCCTCGGCTGTAGCTTCTCTATACCTAGTTTCATCTTCTGTTGAAAACAGGATGCAACCAGAAAGGAAAGTAACATCAAAATATTGAACCTTAACATTTAGGGAACTCAAGGGAATGCCTTAAAAAAAAGGAAAGACATTCAGATGAGCTGCCACTTGAGCCTGCTCAATGTGGTAAGCTCAATCATAAACCATCCCCAATTGGGATTTACTATTGACTGTATCCCTAGTAATGGGATGATTTTGTAAATGTAATAGGTAATAGCCCGCGCATCGTTGGTTGATGGACCTCCTCTTTGGTTTGAACCCTAGTCGACAATTTTCACCTCCCATTTATAGTTGTTTCTTCGTGTCATAACCTGATGGAATGAAACAAATGTGGTCTCTCGGAGCCTGCTCACATGCTACAGGGGTGATGCCACCAGCATGATTTGCATGATCTCCAGAGACATTGCGCAGAATCTCCCCAACTTTAGCGACCCTTCAACAAAAAATCCCTGGGATAGCATTTATTTACTTTTTCCTCAAAAAATGATTCCGGCGAATTCAAAAAGCGACCAACACCAACCTACCAATTCGCCACTCAGTCTCACTTGCCGCACAACATTCAGCCACGGTGCAAAGCCGTGGGCAGTTCATCATAATTGACTCCAGTTCCTCTCCTACAGCCAGAGACATCGCAGGGGTCACCAGTCACCACCAGTCACGGGGCGGGCTGAAGGGAAATCGGCACGAAAACCCTGGAATTACCAGCCACATCAGAAGATGTTGTTTCAACCAATTTGAAGAATCAGGATCAGAAAATATTATACAAGGCAAACACATTTATATATATATATGTATATGTATATGTGTCTGCGTATGTATATGTATATATGTATGATTATGTATGTGTATTGTTATATATAGGGGCAAATTCCTGGACAGTTTTTTACAGGTCAAGGCAAGGCTATATAATGTGCCAGAGGGATACTGCTTCGAGATATCCCTAAATTTACTGTACGCACAAATGAATTCATTTTCACAGGTAAACATTTAACTCGGCCATGCTCCAGACATGAGCATATGAAGAGGCTCCTTTATACCTCAAAGGCAGCCAAACCCCCCCTGCCAGGGATCCCTGGGCTCCATACAACACTGGCTACGGCAGGTGAAAGGGGAGGGAGGCGGGAGCCAAGATGCTACAGCATCTTCCATGCACACCCCTATAGGAATGTTCTCATTCCAATCACTGCGTTCATTTCACTCAACTAAGATCTATAGGGGCAGATTCCTGAACAGTTTTTTACAGGCAGGTCAAGGCAAGGCTATATAACGTGCCAAAGGGATACTGCTTCGAGATATCCCCAAATTTACTGCACACACAAATGAATTCATTTTCACGGGTAAACATCTAACTCGGCCATGCTCCAGACATGAGCATATGAAGAAGCTCCTTTATACCTCAAAGGCACATTTCCACTTAAAGCACATTTCTTCCGCTTCAAGCATGTGCGCCCCTAACGAAGTTGCTCGCAAAATCTTTCTAACTTTGCAGAATACGTTGACAGTCTTCTGGACTGGGCTTCAGGGAACCGCTGTTGGATTAACGCTGCACGTCGAGTATCGAGGTATATATTCTGGCAGTGCGTTGACTTTGCCATCTTCCTCTTACGAGCAATTCACCCCGACGAATACTATAGGCAGAAAAGGCAAAGTCGTCCAGGGCAAAGAAAGAAGCAAATTGCTTAAGGGTGGCCCTAAAAGAAGCCGGGGTACCTGTCCAGAAAGCCTGACACCCCCGTTGCAAAACAAACGAAACCAGCTTAGCCACAAAAGGATTTCAACAGGGATGTCTTTGTCCTGGGCAGCGCCACCAAGATTCGCCCTAGGGCGGTGTCTATTGCAACCTTTGCTGCAGTGAGTGAAGCAAGCTCTCCTCCACGGAGGAAAGCTAAAATCTGACACTAGCAGTAACGCTGCTAGGCTGTACTGGCGGGTAGCCACGGCTAAGCCGGTATAGGCCATGATAACACCAGGCGGAAACGGGTTAGCCTGCTTCGTTGCATGGGTACCCTGCCAATTTGAATAATATTGCTTAGCACGAGGCAGGCGCCAGTGCAGTTCGGGCAGGAACCGCTTAAGCCCACTCATCAGGTGCCCGGCATAGGTGATGGGCTGGTCATCCTACCCCATGTGTTCCAAATAGAGGCTGACACACCGGTCTATCTCTTTCGAAATAGATGGAACACTTATATCCTCATCATCCAGGTATCTGAAAAAATGCCTTATTGCCCCGATAGCTTTGCACTGTTCTCGGCGTCAAGCCGGCAAATTGTAAACTCATTTTGTCCGCCTAGAGGGCTTGTCGGCCCAGTTCCATGCGCTCATGGTCCAGAGCAGGAAAACTGCAACATCGGCGCCCTTTGCCCACTGCGTAGGACAACACCTGGCTGTCTACCACCACAACCAGCTTGCAGCTGCGCAGCCACGGGTCGCGCAAAATGGGGCAAAGCTCAAGCACATTAATGTGCGCCTCCTGCTTCCACCTGAAGCTGAACACTTCGCACCATAGCCAGCGGCCGGCCGGGTTATGGCACGAGGTGCTTAGCACTTGGCACCACAGTGCTCCAAAGCCAGTCGTACGTCGCTGCCTGTGTAATGTCCTTTGGTCAGCAGCCATGATCTCATACGCCGTCTTTTGCCGCAATTCCAAATCCTCACGCTTATGATACTTGGCCAGGTCCGCCTCCACCGCCTGCAAGCGGGCCAGCTGCAGGCCTTTTGCACGTGAGCTGCAAGGCCAAGGTGGATGGCGGCCCCCTCAACCCTGCTGGGTATTCCGCTTCCTCCTCCGTTGGGAAGATCACTCGGCCCTCGACCAGGTATGGCCGGTAGTCCTCCCTGGAATGGGGGCACTCAGGCTTATGGCTTATGTAGCGCCTCATAGATGCCCACATTGTTGTGAGCACAGCCGTCCATTTGGCTCGCCGGCCCCCGTAACAGCAGTTGCTGAAAACTGCCATGCGGACATTTGGTCTGCCAGCCGATTCCATAGTACCAGATGAAGCTTCTGTAAGGATGTTCCAATGTGAAGTATTTTCCTGCCTCATCCAGCTCTTCACACCGCTTGATGGATGCGAGAGCCATCTTGTTTCCCTGGCGGACTTTCACGACGCCCTGCCCCCTCAGGTTTGAAAAGCCCATGATGCTGCGCTCGTCTCTGAGAACGGGGGGTCCTCGGTGGCACGTTCCCCCGATTTAAAAGGGCTTTCCGCGTGCCCGCGACATTGTTTTGCAGTCGGGCGCGTGGTGCTCAGGGTCTTCCTCGGCCAACACCCGCCACTGGCTCTTTCCCTCTTCCGTGAAGAAGTCCATGTCGGGCCCGCGCGCCCGATCAAAGGGCGGCAGCACATCAAACCCCTGCTTCAGCATGGCTTCAGTTTCGGCCCACTCCAACGCTTGCTGAACACTGGCACTGCCAGGTGAGCAAGTTGTTCTCGATGGGCCAGGTATAACATCGGAGCGAACAAAAATTCCCTCCGCACTGCTGTGGGCAGTCCATCTCCTGCCCACGGCCATTGCCTCGCTCATGTCCTTTCGGCAACTTCCGCATAGAAGGTCACCGGGATTGCACGCGCCAGGCTCGCGTTTGATTTGCCTTGCCACGCAACTACCCGCCCCCGTTGGCGAGGCGTCTGTGGCATGCAAAGCGGGGCTCACCAGGGATTTGAGATTCGTAAGAGCAAAGGGCAGCAGGCCCAACATGCCGAGCACCTCGTCAAAACACTGGTTGCTTGCCACTTTTGTGGCAAAAATGCCGGAAGACTTCAGCGAAACCGGCCAGCAAAGGCCTCCGGAAGGCCCCGGCAAAGATCAAGCGGCCGATGATCCCTGAAGTTCTCTTAGGGTTCCATCTCTGCTGAAACAACAACCACCAGAAACAGAGCAGCATCCAGCTGCATTTTCTTGATCTGCAGGGTGAAGACCCCTTCATCTCCTCTGAGTTCACCCCCTTGGATGCTACCTTGGAAGGCACCCGGCAACGTCTTGGTCTCCTGTCGTGGGAGTCCAAGGCGGTCGCAGGCTTCCGCTAACCGTTGATGCTCTGCCGAGCATCTCGCAACCCTCCAACCTTGAAAGGGTCCTTCTCCTTGGCTCCTTCTCCCACTTTGTGGGGTTTCTTTGCTCGACGGCCCTTCGACCTACTTCGCCTTGGTGTCCCTTCATCTTCTTGCTCAACCTCGGCCTTCAAGGCTCTCAATTCCTTCTCCATGGCTGTAATGCGGGCTTTCTTCGCCTGCATCTTTTTGTCTCCTTTCTCTCCGGCCTCCTCCTTGTCGCCAGCTTTCCTTTTGTCGATTGTTGAGCTTTCCCTCTCCCCAAGAGAGGCCACCTCGCGCGGGCTTCCTCTCCGGCTCATCTCGCCGGGCTCCTTTGAAGTAACGGTTCAACATGTTGACAGCCTCCTTGGAAAGATGTGGCACCTTTCCCTCGGCCAACTCCTCTTCGTTCCAGGTTCTCCGCTTCCCTGCTTATACCACCACTGTGCCAGCAGCGCTTCCTACGCAGGAACGTGGGTCATTCCGGCACAAGCGGTGGAGGGGATGCCTCAGGTGACCCTACCCAATACCTCTAGTATTTGTAGTATTCATCCGAGGCAGTCACCAGGTCACCCAAGAAAGTTCTCCCTGGGCTGCCTGTTCCGAACAACCTCTTCACTTCTACAAATGTCGTTCCTTGCTCCTTCTTGCTATCATCAAACACCTTCGCTTCAATGAACTGCCCCGTCTGGGGACACGCCCGACCCTGGGCCACCGACCCATTTCCCAGGCATCTCACCGGTTGCCCGGGCAGGACATTACGTCCTCACAGGCCAGAGGCCTGGCTCTCTGGCTTCCCAGGCAAGGCTGCTTAGAGCCAAGATGCTACAGCATCTTCCATGCACACCCCTATAGGAATGTTCTCATTCCAATCACTGCGTTCATTTCACTCAACTAAGGTCTATATGTATTATGTGTATGTATATATGCATATATACATACATACATACATACATACATACATCCATCCATCCATCCATCCATCCATACATACATACATACATACATACATAACATAACATACATTAAGTACATTAAGTACATTAAGTACATTAAGTGCATTAAGTACATTACATACATTAAGTACATTAAGTACATTAAGTACATTAAGTACATTAAGTACATACATACATTACATTACATTACACTACATTACATTACATTACATTACCATACATTACATTACCATACATACATACATACATACATACATACATACATAACATAACATAACATAACATAACATAACATAACATACATTACATACATTACATACATTACATACATTACATACATTACATACATACATACATACCATTACATTACATTACATTACATTACATTACATTACATTACATTACATACATACATATGTATTGAATACAAGACATTGACTTGTGTGTTGTCTCTTTACTGTTGGTGGGATACACTGCCCTCCAATCATCGCACTTGTTCTCAAAAAAGACGTCAAGAAATGTAGCTAGAATGATCGGGTTGTCATCCTTAATAAATTCGGTAGTAGCACCCCCGAAAAACCGATCAACAGTGGTATGCTGTTCCATGGCCCAAATGATCCACGAGAAGAACAGGCTCCTGAGTAGCGAGCCCTCGACAGCACGGCTTCGCAGTCTCGGTCCGAGTCCTGGCGACAACTTGAGGCTGACAACGATGGGCTTTGGTGAACACCAATGGTATACCCACTATGATAGACACACTAACAATATCCAGTAATCCACCAATAACCCATGCTTAAGCCGAGTCATGTGGGATCCTCTGGGATTAACCCTGCAATGCACCTAGTAGCATGAGGAACATAGCCAGCGAAGTATCCAAATGGGAATGTGACCAGCATTTGTTGGGAATACAACCAGAGCTATTAAAAGAAAACTGGCAGGACGTATATAGCAAGAAATAAATAAAGCCGGCAATGCAGGGAGTATACAGCAACCAGCAAAAGTGACAGCAAAGGTGAAGAGCCTGCCAACCAGAATTCTAGTCTAGCAAAACCCAGTTGGATGTGAATTTTCACCCAATTTTTTCAAGAAACTCTAGCCAGAGTAGCCTCCATAACCAAAAATGATATATCTTTGGGTGCCCAAATTATACCCGTTGCTGTAGCATTCTAGACAGGCAACCTGGTTTTGAGCCCCCAGTTGGGGCTAAAATCTTTCAATAAAAATGGTGTATGAGGTACAAACGAACGTTTCTGGTATCCCAGAGTGGCACTCATAAAACTCAGACTCCAGGCTTTCATCCTGTGCAAGAACTTCACTATTTCATTTTCATGAAACTCGGGCACCTGGTTTTCATCCTGTGCAAGCACTTCACTATTTCATTTTCATGAAACTCAGGCCCCAGGTTTT
>Ga0126342_10021279_pt1 | contig 10824 bp, 13 predicted proteins | sample Cyp1metagenome_FD_92528 | JGI IMG/M metagenome (GOLD analysis project Ga0126342, IMG submission 92528) | Coral microbial communities from Lord Howe Island, Old Settlement Bay, Australia - Cyphastrea 1 metagenome | ecosystem: Host-associated > Invertebrates > Cnidaria > Coral ... | reverse complement strand
CTCTCTCTCTCTCTCTAGATTCCGCTTTGATCCGTGATGTGCGTTTGCGATTATTCCGCTGGGGCATGCAACCATCAAGGCAATACAGTGGCAAACATGCCATAAAAAAGAGCCGAAGTGAGTGACTCCGAGGCAAAGACCACTTTTGGCTCTTGGAATGAAGCTACCAATCAAACGAACCTGTATCAAAGCTGTCAAAGCTGTCAAAGCTGTTGACTTCTGGAGCAGTCTCTGTCTCTGGACTTTTCTCATCCCTGCACTGCCCTGCACTTCCCTCCATTTATCAACATTTGACTTTTTGAGCTCGCAATGTACTTTGTATTTGTACAAATTTGTACAGTTAGGAGCCACGCTGCAACCGACAGTGACGGGCAGTGTTTCAGAGAGTTTCCTAATTTCGACAGTTTTTTCCAGCCTCCGACTTCGCATGGAGCTCATCGTCATGGTCGTGCTTCCCGTGTTCATGGGTCGCTGGCATAAACGGCACCTAGCAGAGCAGATTCAGTCCAAGGATTGAGACATCTTGTGTACATAAATGCACAAAGTGAAACAAAATATTGAAACAGGGACTGAAACTGCATGAAAAATGGAACATCTTCTACTATCTTCTACTATCTTCTACTATCTTCTACTATCTTCTACTGTTTGCATCAGCTTCTCATGGCTGCTCTATTGCTGGTGTGTTTGATCCACCAAATTTGCTGGCAGTGTTGACATCACTGGGAGATACTGGGAGCACGCACAATGCAAACTAACGCCAAGGCTGGATGCACCTGCGAAACGCTGCACGAAACGCTGCAAGAAGGGAAATCCCCTTGGAATCCCCTTGGAATCCGAAGTGATTTCCCTTGGAATCCCCCATTGATCCCCTACGGATCCCCATGGATTATGGATCATTCTCTGCGAGCTCGCCTGCGCTTTGATGAGGCCAAGCCAAGAGATTGGACCAGCTACAAACACGTAGGGACTCCAGTACTTCACTCCAACCTCAGGCTCTCAGGCTGTGAAAGGTCACCAACTTTGCACAGATATGCACAGATGATATCAGATGATATGATGATGTGTGACGATCTGTGATGCAAATGTGCGAGATCTGAGTGCCCATCAAATCTTAGGAGGGCCGCTACAATGGTTCCAGCAAGCACCAGGGTAAACCTAGTTTCGATCACATCACTTGCATGTGGAAACTGAAACCATGGGAAAGCTGCAAGGGGAACATGTCACACCATGTCACACCTGTCAAAGGACACAGGTTATCACAGGTTAAGGGAAGCGCCAAACCGGTTCCACTGGATGGATAGGATCAGGATACGCTATCGCAATGATGGCCTTCACATTTGCACGGCCACATCGTCGATTCGACTCCCAAGTTTGCCAAGTTCACAATACTGGGTAGTTCACATGTTTAAAATGTTTAAAGCAAAGTGATGCAAGTGATGATGCAAGTGATATTCGTGTTGATATTCGTGTAGTTCTGCACTCTGTGTGTCATGCGGTTTTCTTTACGTGTTTCTGAATGGCGTGCCATCCCCAGTGCATCGTCCGCAATGGCTAGCAGCAGGAGGTAGTTAATGGCAGGATGTCCGGCACCGAAGACCAGGATGGCGAACCTGGCGCGATGTGACGAAATGGGCGCAGCATGGCGCTGTGACCATGCGATCTGAGTGCTCTTTGGAGTGCTCTTTGGAGTGCTGAGGCTGCTGGCATCCATGCCAAGGAAATGTCAGTGGCAGTGGGAACTCCCCAACCTACAGCGCACAGCCATGTACAGCCCTAAATCATGCCATGGGCAACTCCTAATGCCACAGAAAACACCTTGCAAAGAAGTACGGAATCCAAAGAGTTTGAACATGTTACAGTGGCTGCAAACGTGGCTAAATACTGTAGGATATAAAAGGCTTGGGGAAACGCGAGGATGGTGTTGTTCTATGTTCTCTGAGGCTGCAGCCGTTAATGAAATCTGCGAGGCCACAGTCTCTGTACGCCTCGAAAATGGCGCTGCCATGGTCCCTTGATGTCCCATGATGTCCCATGGTCCATGGTCTCCGTTCGCTGATCGTTCCATTTTCGCAGGAAACCTCCTCGTGAGTCGCGTGAGTGTCGTTGTAGGTCGAATTACCCGCTAGCCGCCGATGGTCCTCACCTCATGTGAACTGATCGGAACTCTAACGTGACAGTTGCACGAAACTTGTCGTAGTTTCATAGAGCTGTCATAGTTTCACGTCAGTTGCAGAAGATGAACCTCACTAAGATCTTTGGATGTGAAACTGGCCTGTTCCCGTATGAATTGACCCAAACTTCAATAAAGGCACGAAATACAATGCTACAAAAACAGTGCAAACCGTACTGGTACCTCTCATAAAATCGAACCACTGCAACAAAGCAACAGCTCACAATGAATGACTCTTTCCGGGGTAAGATTTCTTGGTCTGACAATGTCTGGAGCGTTATCACAAATACAACTCCAAGGCGTTTCTTTCCAATCCGATGCGGAATCACGTTCGGCGCCATGGATCGGCATGGCAATTTGCACAACATCTAGTGATCTAGCTGGCTCCGAGATCGATAACTCTGGTGGTGTGAGGCTCCAACCCCCTCCTGTATCCACCTCACAGAGGATGCCGTCGAAAAGGCCAGTCTCATAGAAAATCACTGTGAAAATCACCTCAGTGACGTTCCCATGATTCCCATGATAGTCCATGGCTCCCTTGGCTCTCTCCTTCACGTCTGTGTCATGCCTGCCGCCTGCCATACACTGCAGTGCATTGAACATTATGGAAAAGCATTCACATTAGTCGCATTAGTCGAATTAACCCATTGGAACCCAGCAGGAGGGTTCCAGCGTTCCAGGATGTTCCAGGGTTCCGTTCCGGGTTTTGAGCTTACAACACACCACTACCAAACCCAGAGATTCTCAACAAGCACTGCTGTTAGGAACAAAAATGAACAAACAGAAAAAACAAACATAACAAAACACACATGCTGAGCATTTACTGAGCATTGGCTGAGCATTGGGCATAGGTTGCCACTGGACCTACGACACCTCCCAGCGTCGCCATCAGCGGATTCGTTGCCCGTCGGATGGGGCTCAAAGAGCCGCCCGGAAGCAACGCCTGGCAGTATCCAGCTGAACGTTCTGAGGACGTTCTGAAAGTTAAAGGCTTAACAACCCGCACCCGTTTGCACCGCGATAACAAAACAACAAGAGTAACAAGAGCATTCAAAATATCATGAAAAAAACACATATGGTAACATCATGAAATAAAAACCATGAAAGACGATGAAGTAAACATCACCGATGATCACAGTTCCTTACAGAGGGGCCTCCGTTACCTCCTTGATGGCGAGACCGAAGAAAAAGCACATGAAGATATCGTTCACCAAGAAGTGCATGCTCACCTCCACATTGTGGTCACATGTTCCACATGTTCCACATGTTCCACATGTTCCACATGTTCCACATGTTCCACGTGTTCCACACTAAGAGAAATCACGTGAATCACGTGAATCACGTGTTTCTCTCAATTTGACAATGACAGATCCGAATCTTGTTGAAACTTTTTGGAACTAAGACAAGCACGCCGTGGCCAAAGATCTCCCACCCTTCCACGATGGGGTCATGTGTCACCTCGGAAGTTCAACCGTCAATTGATGCATCAATTGATGCTGTGTGGAAGGTCAAGTCTACAGAGTCTACAGTCAGAATCAAAGCTGTGTCCAGTCTGTCCAGTTTTGAATCCTGGCCTTGTGGTAGCTATGCTCATCGATGTTCATCCAAACCATCGCGATGAAAACTCCGATGACCAATGGCAGAGCGTACTTCCTGACACTATTGAAGATGGTGAAGTAGATAACACAAATAACATCAAATAACACCGCGGCAAAAATTCGATGCCGCAGTGTTGCAACGCGCTACATATACTCGGACAATCTCGGACACATACGCAAGTACAACAGAGAATCTGTGCACAAAACTGATAAGAGGGACACGTATCTGAAGTAGGGACACCGTTCGGACACCGGACACCATTCGTACACCATCATACATTGATAATTCTCTCTCAATGCTTGGTGCCAACATCCCAAGACAAGGATCTGCGCCCATGCCACCGCTCTCCATGTTCGTCGGACGCCAATAGCTACGTTGGATCTTAAATCATCTGCTGGACCGTGGTTGTGCATATGGTCAAAGCCAATGTCGCTCTTCACCTTGCCACAGCTGTCAGTTCGAAACTCTCTAAGGCTCCATGCTGGTTCAGATTGGTCCAGATTGGTTCAGATTGGTTCAGATTGGTTCAAACACAGTCTTGTGGAATCGCACTCCGCAGAAATCGCAATAAGTTCCAGGCATTTGTGACAATGTGGCCGTCCTCGCAAGCAGATTGTACAGATTGTACTGCAGTTTTCTATGAGCATGGATGATTCGATCCATTGGGACTAGTTTGTACTAGTTTGTATTTTTCCCGTTTGAAGGCACCGTTTGAAGGCAACGTGTTTCAACTGAACTCCTTCTAAGCCTTCTAAGCCTTCTAAGCCTTCTAAGCCTTCTAAGCCTTCTAAGCCTTCCTCAAACCCGGCCCTTGGCCTTGTTGACATAGCTCTTGGTCCCAATGACTCCCAGGGAAGCACTGGATATAGTCTGGATGGGCGCATTCCCCGTATTCACGTGAGAAAGCCTTCTGGTCTTTGGAGATGCACCCTGACGGCTGACTCAAATCCATGTCCATGATGCCTTCAATGCAGCAAATTCTGGATACTTTTGCAAATCAGAAAAGGAGTCTAGAGTATCATAACATATCATAACTAAACGAGACTTCTGTGAGGTTCAACAGAACTCACCAAAACTGCTGCTCTGTTTTTGTTGGCACAACAGGATTTCCTATTTCTTGCAATGTTTGTGGCGGAAGCTTTGTGCAAAAATGACCCATTTGAGTTTCCGCCTTCAAATAGATTTTTTGAAGAAACAGAGGCATAATCTGTGGCATACTTGCACACTTCAACCCTATACCAGTGGCATTTTGGCACAGTACGCTCTTGACCTTTGCATAGTTTTGCTGCATTTGGGCGCTGGAGGCTTGCATTTCTTTGCATTTGCATTTACATTGAATTTTGTGAAACTGATTTATATTTGTTTTACAAATCTACGTAGTATTATCGATCAAGCTGTAGCTCAAAATTCATCTGCACACACGCTTGTGGACATGCTAAGCATTTGCTAAGCTATGTGGTTGGCTTTTTTGTCCAACCCCAGCATCTCTTGCTCCAAATACTATTCAGAAACCATCGACTTACAATCCTCCAGCTAATTTATGCTAATTTTGCAACCGAAACAAACTCTCAACATAAGCCAAATGAACAAGAAGTCCCCAAAGCAGATAAAATAGTACTGTACATATCCTAAGATATCCCAAGAATCAAGTCAATCCAGGTCAATCCAGCAACTTCCGAAAACAAGAAAACCAAAGAGCTATGTTGGGGCATGAGCTCGGAGCAACCAATGCCACAGATGCAGCTCTTTAAAAATTGTAGCAAATAGGAAAGTCTAGGAAAGACGCGTACATGAAACCAGTATACTCAGTATAAAAATTACATGAAAGGGCAGAAAAATATTCATGTCGAAATTCATCGATATTCATCTATAGTGTATTCCATGCGAATCCAAAGCTGCAAAATGATGGTCTTAGGAAGTTTGTTGTTGGCACAGTCTGAGCGCCTTCGGAGAGAGAAGCATGTCATCTTGTGCATTCCGTTTCGCATGCATGTGCGCGTGAGGCAACCTCAGTCTCACTGGATCTCACTATGGCCCGCCAAGGAGCGCCAAGCAATAAATCGGATTTGGAACAGAGTTCAGAACAGTTCAGAACAGTTCAGTTTCTTTGGTGTTCAGTTGAAGTTTCAGCTGGGCAACAGAGTGATGTCACCCAGACGACTCTCAAATGCCGAAACAAATTCATCCTTCGTCACGGCTTTTGCCATCTTTGCTATGAGCTCCTCAATTCTGCAAAGACCGCAAAATTACTACACAACTTGGCACAACGCAGGATACGCGATCAGCAACGCAGTAGCCCACAGCAATCCACAGCATTTTCAACGATTTTCATTCACTTGTCAGATCTTGTCTGGCGTCCTCATCTACGGACAAAGCTGCCACACTGTCGCCGACCTCCGTCAAGTTCGTGGGTCCATTCCTAGCACGACGCGTACGACTGCGCAACATCTGTGGCTAGTTGGATCACATCACACAGTAGAATGATTCGCCGAGTGTCTTGTGACCAACCAAGGTGATGATGAAGCGTGCCTTGGTGATATCATGATAGAACACGAACCCCATGAAATTCAGGTGCTTACATCACTTACATCTTAGTACATGTTTTACATGTTAAGCATCCAGCATCCAGCATCACAAGTGGCACATGGCCATGGTTCAGGGGATATCACCACGGTCCCTTGACCACTGGGACCACTGGGACCACTGGGACCACTGGGACCCAGGCAGGTGGATGATCAGAGCGCAAAGGCAAACCCACCTGTGCGCGTCGTAGCGTCGTAGCGTCGCATAGTACATTGCGCCGTAACCTACACTGTAATTTCAACATATTTTAACAGTATCTTTTGTGAATACGTGTGTAATTTATGTGCATATTATATAGTAATATATATATATACGCATATCATATACATTTATATATATATTATATATATATGTCAATGTATGTGTGTGCGTTCATTTTCTTTGCCTCCGAAAATTGTTGTTCGATCCAAAATCCTCCCACCTCCGGGTCTCCCAGTCTCGCACCTTGGAGCGCACAAAAGCTCCTGAGATCGGGCAGGACTCCCTGATCGCGTTGCTGGATATCACCAAGACCTGACACTTTGGAAATCGGAGCAGAATTTTGGCACAACTTGCAAAGTTGTTTATAATCATATCATTTCAAGAATCATATCTAAATAACTATTATGTTATTATATATATAATATTTAATATAATAATAATAATACTAATAATAATAATAGTAATAATAATAATAATATATTGCAGTTAACATGATTAATATAGAATTGATATTGTATTGTATTAATATGTATTAATCATATCTTATCAAACTTCATTATCAATATTGCATGAACCCAAACCTTCACACTTTTTCGAGTTGCTGCGTTGCTGTCTCTGCCTTTCTCTCAATGTTTTCTCCATCTCAGTTCACCAGTTGCATGCCACAATTAGGGTCCCAACAAGGGCAGCCTCATCTCCCTCATTAGGATTTACCTTGGCAGCATTTGGCAGCCCAAATTCTACCACTCGTTCCGACTTCGATGAGTTTGTGCTTGGTCCCTGGCCAGCTCAGAACCCAGCTTGGCGTCCTTGCGAAGTCGCAACATGTCGCAACAACATCAACAACATCAACAACTTTAGCCCGGCGCAAAGCCCGGTGCAAACCGCCATTTCAAATGTGCATCGATCCACATCGATCCACATCGATCCACGCCCCTTTCAGCCTCCAAATAGTCGACCCCCTTCTCCAATCTCAATTTCAATGCTTTGCCAACCTCCAGTTGCGGATTTCACGTTCAAAAACATCAGAGCCATCAGAACGTTTTGTTTAGAAATTATTTCAGAACATAGAAATACGACAGAACATGTATAATATATGACAATAGAAATACGTATATAGAAATATATAATTTTTATAGAAATTTTATAGAACGATTACAAAACATCTATAACTTTTATAGATGCATCTGATGCATCATTAAAAAAAAAAAACATCACATGATGGCCGGCCACAGCGGCCACGGCGGGCCACGCCTCTTCAGAAGCTTCCTGCGGTAGGCCGGATGCCCTCAAGCAGTCCATTGTGGCGTCCACAACTCCTGGAGTTTCTTCGACGCAGAAAAAAAATGAAAAAAGTTCTCTCCTGGAGAATCACAAAGACATTAAACACCTCAACATACCTTAACTATCTCACTGATGTTCATTGTTTCACGGGTTTTTCTAGTGGCTGAATTTTAGACTGATCAGTCAGCCAATCTCACAAATGAGAAAGAGCATCATGGAATTTCACCTGTTCAAGCGCAAAAATAACATCGTGGAAAGTGCTAAGCTGCTATGAAATGCTATGAAGCAAACATCAGCGTTGTAGGGATTGTAAGGTCGCCTGCGCCCTCAACATCAATGGCCACATTTTGCGGTACTGCCAGCCTGAGGTGTTCATGGTTCCAAATTGACGCACAGGATGCACGGGATGCACAGGATGCACAAGCAATCTTAGATTAGTCTTAGATTCTTAGATGCTTCGAATAGGTTTCCGAATTGGACTCAGTATGACTCAAAAATTCATCGCTTTTGGAGGCCAGTTATGGCCAGTGAGGCTTTCTATCTCCTGGGGTCAACACCTTTTGATTTCCTCCAGGCCAAGACAGGAGACGTGCGGAAGATGTGGCACCTGCTCCTTCAAAGCAAAGTCCACCTCTAGGCCTTGCAGATCATTGCAGATCAGCAACACAACGAGAAAAGCTTCGCTGGAAACCACACAAAAACCACAACCAAATCTTCAGGACATCTACTGTAGCCATCTGTAGCCATCTGTAGCCATCTGTAGCCATCTGTAGCCATCTGTAGCCATCTGTAGCCCATTCATCGCTGTCATCGCTGTCACCTTGTCTCAGGCACTTCTCCATTTGCCAGCCAGCTTCATGATTCGAAAACCTGCGCACGGGCCGAAAGAGGCGCCATGATTCCTGGCGACTCTGCAGAGATTCCATGTTTTTTTCCATGATTTTCGTTCAATGTTTCGTTCAATTTCGGCATCTTAGGATGGGGCCGATCAACTTCGATGTGGTATGTAGTTGCCGGCATCTGAGTCCACAAGTCCACGGGTCCGGTGTGAAATCATGCCAAAGTATGCAAACTGTTCAAACCCAGCGTGACCAACTTGGAATACTGGAACATTCAATGAAACGAAGACAAGATCCCAAACATGGTCGACATCGGTATCATCGGTCGACATACTCGACATGTTCATATTTGCCTAATGAGATTTCATCGCTTGTGACACGAGGTCCACCACTGCAAGGAGAACGCACCTAAATGATCCTAAATGTCTTTACACATTTTACACAGTCCAAATATGCTGCTTATGCAGTCTTTGAACGACTGTCCCTCCAGTGCCTCGCCGTTTTCAGATTCATTCGAGTGCTGCCTTGCAAAGAAACATTTCACATGAACGCACCAAAGATATTCAAAGCGCAACTTCTCCACACTTCTCCACCCTTCTGCCTCTCAAATCCAATGTCTCCCTTGGAAATGTCAAACGCCTGGCACAGAGTTGCTTTGGAATTTGCAAAAAGAAAACATCTCAATTGATCCTGGTACAAGCAGCTCCTCCTTAGCCCTTTATCATCCACTCCGGAATCCACTCCGTATTCTAGATCATCTAGAAACCCAACTGCTTTACTGAACCATTTCACGACATCTTTCTGAAAAGTTGCCGTTATCGGGTCATCTAGGTGACAGGTGTCCTCTATGTCGGATCATTCAACATCAACCAGATTCGACCGGCAACTTCAGCGGCCTCTTGCGGCGTCACCAAACCTAGGCCGAAAGGCCGAAAGATCACGGGGAATGCCGTGCCGTGCATTGGACTCAGACTCATTGGACCTCCAGAATTCTTGGCTCCACAGAGTTCACAGAGTTTCACCCAAGAATTCTTGTTTATTTTGTTTACTTTGTTTACTTTGTTTGCTTTGTTTGCTTCACACCCTTTCTCTTTCAATCTCTTTCAATCTCTTTCAATCTCTTTCAATCTCTTTCAATCTCTTTCAATCTCTTTCAATCTCTTTCAATCTCTTTCAATCTCTTTCAATCTCTTTCAATCTCTTCCATAGTGAAAAAAAACGTGGGCCAAGCTAGGCCAAGCTGCTCATCCTGCGCTGAATGCCAGAGACAAGAGAATTTTCCAGCGTGTAGTTGCCTTTTGCACCTAGCCACAGCCCGTCACAGCCCGTCACAGCCCGTCACAGCCCGTCACAGCCCGTCACAGCCCGTCACGGCTCCACCAAGGTAAATGGACCAGCCGCGTTTCCACATTTTCCACTGGACACATGTGGATCGTCGCCTTTGGGGCTCATTGGGCCAGCTGCCGCTGCTGCCTGCAGAAATTCAGGCCGAGTGAAACTTCAGGGCATAGGTGGCATAGGCAAATAATGGCAATTAATGGCAATAGATGTTGATGATGTTGATATATGTTGATCTTGTCACTGTTGTACGTCAAGATGACACATGATACACGTGTATACTTCTCTGTATGCAGATTCATGCAGATTGCAGGTTCATTTCTTTGGAGAATGTTGAGAATGCTCAGATGCTGTGCATGGCATTCGCGTCACAAGCTGGAAGCACTTCCAGCACTTCCAGCACTCGCCTTATTCAGCTTGACTGTCGGCACCTGAGCATAGCATGACTCGACTGTCGGCTGTCGGCTCCCGACCCTAGCTGTCTCCTCGCGCTGAAGTGTTGGTCACTGAGGAGCCCACAATGGTCAGCTTGGCCAAGTAGACTTTGAGCGCCTCGATTTCCAAATCGAGATGAGTAATTCGAACTTGACATAATTTGACGATTCGATTTTAGATGCAAACAGATTCGCATCGCGCTATCATCGCTAAAATTCGCTAAAGGTCCACACACGATCACGCCTAAAAAATATCCCCCTTGGAATTTGGGGGGTTGGGTTGGGGGAGCCAAAACGTAGAGGCACCCAACCCCAAACTCCCTACAAAATGGTTTTTAAATGTTTTTTTGATGAAAAACATTTAAAAACCATTGTG
>Ga0126342_10021278_pt1 | contig 10824 bp, 10 predicted proteins | sample Cyp1metagenome_FD_92528 | JGI IMG/M metagenome (GOLD analysis project Ga0126342, IMG submission 92528) | Coral microbial communities from Lord Howe Island, Old Settlement Bay, Australia - Cyphastrea 1 metagenome | ecosystem: Host-associated > Invertebrates > Cnidaria > Coral ... | reverse complement strand
TTTGTAATATGGTGTCTCCATACTAACAAGAGAAGACCCTGCTCCTCTACGCTCTCGGGCCATCCGTCGTCTAGTATTAGGGGAAGAAAGGTATGTCTCAAAGTTGCGGCTGTGTACCCCGACCATTAGTTTATGTTGCTGGTCCGGGGTTTTGGACCACTTTGGATTGTTTTGATATTTCCCCGCACTGCGAGAACCATTGGGATTCTTACTTCAATTATAAGAAAAATTGTTTGTTTGCACTTTGGAGCCTGGGTGTTGGTGCCACTGCATGGTGTAGCTTGGGTTTGGCCTGCGGGTGCCGGAAAAACATCTTTTGCTATCTGGGGTCTATGCTGGCGTAATTTTCTATCATTTCAGAGCAACAGTTCTGCACATAATTCATCTTGCTATCGTGGTAAACGCTGCGGCAGATCACACCTTCATCTTCCAAACTGATCCGTTCGCTCACTGATGCTTATCTGCATCTCATCATGTTTTAGCTTCTGACAAACGCACGCTTATCAGACCGTTCCATTTTATTTGTTGCACAGATGTATGTATTATTTATGTAAATATGGATAGATTGGATAGATATTTTTTGGGCCAGTTGCTGATTTCTTGAAAATCGCACCAAGGACACGCCCCAATGGGTCAGAGATTTGCCTTGCTCCGATAGTTTTGAGCGCTTGTGCATCCTTCACATCCTATTGGATGCCGGGGTCGGATTCTCAGTCTGTTCAAAAAGTGCACAGGTGCAGGCAGCCAGGCCCAGCCAGGTCCAGCTTCCAGCATGGGCAGCAGCCAGGTCATCCAGGTTTTCCTCAGAGGTCCTGAAGAAAGCTTGGAGATGCCCCAAAGATGACAGCCATAGGATGTCATAGGATGCAGATACCAAATGTACATATTGGTGGTATGTGCTGGTGCATAGATCACGGCCTGGTGAAAGGTGACCGGAGTTCCTGTGTTGCGGGTGAACTGCGATGAAAAAGAAGTGGCACTAAACAGATCTAAACAGCAGGATACTTTACATGGTTCGTATGCAACATTTTGTCAGCATTGTATGCACGCTCAGACAGATTGAGCTGACTTTGTGATTCCAACAGTGACAGGCTGTAGGGCGCCGGCCAATCTTGCGACAGGCTTCAGTATGCGTATGAGCGCGGGATGCGCAGAGACGAGTACAATGTATGGAGTCACCAGCAAAAAAAATCAACAAAACTAGTCTTCTGATCAGTAAAATCTCCTTGCCTTCCTTCCCAATCACTGACACATGCAGAAACTTTGAAACAGTGATCCTGGCTTGTTATTGCGCTTCGGAACAGGACGGTACGGTTTATATGCACATATATATATGAATACATGTAAATACACATACACATACACATATATACATATACAACATATATACATATACATATACATATACATATGCATTTGCATATACATATACATATACATATACATATACATATACATATACATACAGTAGACATATACACACACACACCTATACATACGCATAATATTGCAGTAAGCATAAATATCGGGATAGTTGCTTCAAAAATCCCCAAAAAGATACCCCTAATGCCCACCCCTATTGCACACCTAACCCTAGGCCCAGCACTTCTTCAAATAACGTTAATTCTTCTGCAAAATGATAAAACCACGCAAAGAGCTCTTAAAGAGACAATACCCAACGAAACATATCCCACACACGCACACACACAATCAACAGATAGATAGTGTTAATATACGTATGTTTTTTCAACTGCAATAGATGTTTGAGTATTGACTTCCCCCGAAAAACGTTCCATCTGCGTGCAGGCCATCGATGCCGTTTTGAAACTAACGAGAAGTTTTGACGGGAGCAGCAAAGCGGCATGCAGTTGGCATCAAGCATAGGGAAACTCATAGACAGAGTGATACAGTGCGGACGTACTACAGTCACTACAGCATTTGTAGGGGGCTTGATGTTGACGGTGGTGGTGATGATGATGAGGAGGAGGAGGAGGACGAAGACGATGAGGACCACGACGACGAGGAGGATGAGGATGAGGATGAGGATGAGGATGATGATGATGATGATGATGATGGTGATGGTGATGGTGGTGGTGCTGGTGCTGGTGGTGGTGGTGGTGCTGGTGATGATGGTGGTGGTGGTGGTGATGGTGGGTTTCAATGATCCATTCCAAATTTTATCACCCACCAGCAAAGATCCACTGAGTGCATGCCCTGAGAGCTAACCGTGTATGGTGAGGTGGGAAAGGATGGAAAGGGCATCGTGGGATCGCCCTGACTTTGCTCTATGGCAACTCGGTTGCAGCGACTGTGAGATGTTTCATCCAGGGAAACGCATGGAAAGGCAATAGTTGGTTCCCCAGCGGGTCCGTGCATCTGAGGAAACGCATGGAGTGGGCTTTTGGAACGAACAGTCTGGGTCCCTCCTTGTGGCAGCAATTCTGAGAATGTTCGCGAATGTTCCATTGGTGGCCATGGTTGATGTGTGCATGATCGCTCCGGGCAGTGAACCCTAAGGTGTCCCACCTGTGCCAACTTGGATTTTCACGACCTTTGCTGGTGGTACGTGGCCCAAGTCAGCATTGGCATCACGTTGGTTCACTGTGGGTCTTGCTGCTTTGAGGTAGCTAGTGGAAAAGATGCTTACCAGGCATGTGGAGATTGCTGTAAGTCCTCGGAATCACAGATTCCGAGAGTTTCATGGGATATGTACTGGGTTCCAAGATGCTTCAACGGTCTTGGTGGAATCCGACAGGCATGTCGCCAAGTCGAACAGAAGTCCGCTTGCGGACTGAAAGTCTCATGCTGGAGTCTGCCCCTCAGAGCCAGACATTCTGTGACCTGGAAATGGGTGCAGTTCCAGGACCAAACACAGAATCGCAGGTGCACAGGCTCGGGACATACTGCTACCACTGTAGATGCTTTGGTTTTGACGTTGCTTGTGATGTGGCCCCATGTTCAAAAAATGCCAGGCGTGTCCTAAAGATTGTGACATGTCCGACTTCAAAAGATCATGCTTAAGATGGTTTGCTGACAGGTTCACCATAGTTCACATTCTTCTGCATTTGGGGTTGGACATTTTTTACTTCGACATGGATGCGTTGGAAGCTGAGCGCGATGTCCCACAGCAGACAACGAATGGACAGGGTGAAAGTTGTCTGCTCTGCCGAGCTTCGGATAGGATGTGATGCGCTCAATTTGTGGATGACAGGACGTGTGCCACATATATAGAGCATGTTAATGCACAGTATACTGTAACCATTTCAATTTGTGGATACCTCGCCATAGTACAGATGCGTGAGATGATTCGATGACTGCAAGAAAAGCGTTTAGAGTGGTCGAACAACTCGAACAACGTCAAGTTGCGAAAGATGATGGAGCCTGCCATCCAGCTGTGATATGGCGATGTCCATCTGTGCCGGGCGACGCCGGTGCATGATATTCGCTTAGGTTTTTTCTCCGGAATCCGCTCCCAATGGTACTCTCCCAGGCACACTGCCATGAGGACTCACAAGGGAGATGGGTGATGCACAACCAAGGGACGATGGGAATATAATGAACGCACCTATCTTTCAGTGTGGGATGTGCTCAGCTCAGAGATACTTCAGAGATACTCAGAGGTGCTCAGGGAATAACACCATACTTTGAAGACTATCCTGTGACATCCTGTGACTATCTCAGGCAAGCGTCAAGAAGCAAGAAGCGATTTTTGCGTCGCATGGTGATGGAGACTGCGTGGTAGTCTCAGTATCAAGTACGCAGCATGTGCGGTGGGTGACCAAGAAAGACAGATTTGCAACCTACCATTTCTGTCAGTGTTTGTTCAGATGCTGATATCCGGCCATTGATGTGTTCATTTTTGATGAGAATTGCAAGCCCGCATGGCAAATAGCTCCACACAATGTTCATGGCTGTGCGGGTCATCAGACTGGAGCACAATTATGTAATTAGTCTCGATCCGTGCAGATAAACATCGGCGTTTTCTACATCAAATCGACGTTTGGGCACTCAGATGTTTGGTCTGTGCTTGTGGCGGGTGTTCTATCGTGGAGTCGTGGAGCAATGCGTCCTGGCAGGATCCGCACAACGGTGTGGTTTTCGCGCTTCCTTGAGTGGTGACCCCGCCATGGGCCATGTGAGATGCTGCAGCGCTGCATTGGCAGATTCAAAGTCTGGACGGGAAAGGAACATACGTCGAACTCGGTGCCGTACCTCATCTCAAGCTATTTGGAATGAAAGGACAAGGTCTGATCATGTATGACATAGTATGTACTGCATGGATTGTAGACCTTCGATATCAACATCTTGAAGGCGGAGGGCGATCTAGCTGCGTGCATGAATAACTTTCAGCACTACTTTGCAGCAGATTTCCGACAGAAACGAGCTTGAAAGGTGCTACATTCTAAGTGTGAAAGTGTACCTGACAGCTCTGAAGTCCTCAAATTATGGTTGTAGAGTAGTTATTTTGCTTTCAAAACATAGCAAATTTTGGAGAGTCCAGTTTGGATCCGAACCCTCATGTTACCCCGCTACCCCCAAGTTTGAAATCACAGCAAGACGTAAACGTAGCTTGAGCCACAGCACCATGGCTGGTGGCAAGCGCAGCTCGTGGATTGCTCAGAAGTGGAACCGATTTGGCAACAGATTGGCTTGTTATTTTTGTTTCATACCAAGTTAACCACTGTTGACCACCAGCCAATTTGATGGTTTCAAACATGTTTCATCTTTCTTCATATTGAGGATGGTTGTTATCCCGATTAACTAATGTTTTGGGATAGGTTGAACGACCAAGCAGCCATGGTGCGATCCCGCGAGCCAGGCTTGGGACACTCACCACTATCGTGTTCGTGGCGCTGGTGAAAGCCTTGGACAAAACCGCCAAACTGGCAGAAACCGGCAAACTGGTGCTGTTTTTTTGGCCCTGACAGGTTGGTGTTCGAAGAAGTTTGCCAGGCGTGAGCTGTGAAGAGATGACGATGACGGAGCACTACGGAGCCAAGTCAGAAACGGATCAAACATCATGGAGTGCCGTGGGTTCGATGCGGAACGTTTCATATGGGAATGGGTCATGATCGATGCTCAGACCTCAAATTTTGTCTGTGTTCAATTTGATTATTTTGATTATCATGTGTTCTATCATGTGGGACCCCATGTGTTCTCCATTGTTCAGCCATTGATCAATTCTGACCCATACCGAGACGGATGCGCCAGGCTTTGCCAGTCAGTCTGCGCCACTCCGACCGTACGGGTCCCAGTGATCACCATTTGGCATCGGAGAGAAGCCAGGTCCCACGCTTATTTTCACACCAAAATCACTCTAGTATATACTCTAGTACTTATGGATACTTATGGATACTTTTGTATGTTCATACCCTGCATCACCATTCAGTGTGTTCCATACTTGGCTTTGGACCTCATTTTTGGACATGCAAAGTGCAGCACTTGCAGACTGCCAGGTCAATCAGATCACACACCGTCAGACATGCAGAATCTCCTGAGTCTCCTGAGCCTCCCTTGGACCGGGGGGATGTTGTGGCTCCCAGCTAGGTTTCTTTGTGATCCGTACATGGGTACAATATCTGTCGGAATTTTAAATCGACGTTCTCACCAATTTTGTCTTTGATTGTCCCTGTCCCTTTACAGCCATACAGGCTGAACCGGCTGAACCTCGAACATTTTGATTCGCGATCCATCCCAGTCATTTTGGTTGCAGTTGAAGTTACCTAGCCAGATTGGAAGTTACCTAGCTCGAAGCCAGGACGAGAACTCCGTCGTGAACTCCCAAAACGCCATCGTGGCACGAGCACAGGCGACGCTGGCGCGACACTGGCAGTGCTGGTACATCGACACAAAATAACCTTTTGGTCCCAAATCATAAGTCTCTTTTTCATCAACGGGTTGATTTTCACAGGACTCTTGAGAGGAAACCCTTTTTTCTCATTTTTCTTCGTTTAAACCACGAACTGACATGAAATAACGAGGTTTCCGAAGTCTCCTCAGCTCTTCAAATGAGTTGTGTGCCGCTTCTCGGTTCGAGGCCAAGGCCGCGAAGAACCCCAAGGAGTTTGACCTCGAGTCGGTGGTCACAGAGGCCATGGGAGGGGATGAAAGCCTAAAGATCTCGAGTTATCTTTGAAGTACGTATATTGATTATATTGGATACTGCCGTCTCAAATATTTTCAGAATATTTCTGGTTAGGAGCATGATGAGTTTGCCATGAGGCTGAAGACGCGGATGATGAGAGGTTAGCTCGCGAGCTGACGGAATACGACGATATCTCGGACAGTCCGAAGCCGAGAAACCGAGATCACTCGGACATCCGAATGACACTGGGGATGGACGGTGCTGCTTCACCGAGTATGACCAAGTATGAAGGATCGCAAGTCCTGTTGAAGTTCTGCCAGTAGACAGTCTCTTTGCGTCTCAGAAGCCAACAAACTGTCATCAGGTATTGCCCTTGCAGCAGTGAGGGATGCTGAGGACAACAATCCAGAGGCACGTTGGTATCCGCCGTGTTGGCACATTTGGCACTGGCACATAACAGGGTCACCTCGCAAACCTGGATTGCTGTAGGTTGAAATTGAACTGGCACGGGCAAACCTGGCTCTTTTGGTAGACGGACTCTCAACCCCTCAGTTGTGTGCATTGTGAAGTCACTGCAAAGCCAGGTGAAAAGACAACAAGAAATCGCCCAGGCCACTGTGCCAACAAGTTGACAAGTCGATCCAGATTTTCTTGGGAGTTGACGATTTCGGATGTTTTCGAAGTCTTGTAGATCTTGTAGGCAGACAGACTACATGTGCTTTGCCCCTTGCAAGGCAGTTGTGATCCCTTCGGGTTTGCATCCCAGCGTTCAAAGGCAATGTGCAACTTCTCAACATGCCATGCCCAGAATCCCTTTAAAACAATCGTATCTTGGGTTATCTTCACTCATTGTGGCCAAGACCCACATTTGGCAATTTGTATAAAGCGTTAATGGATCATTCCGAAGAAAAAACATGCAGAAGTATCGAAGTATCTGTCTCAAGGCATTGTCACAACACTCCAGGTCCAGTATATGACGTCATTTCCCTGGTCGACAAGCCTGACACCTGGATGATTCTACGATTCCGGGCTTTGGAAGTAGCTGAAGTAGCCTCTTGGCTACCAGAAATTATCAGAAAGACTTGCTGAGTGGTGCGGAATGCTGAGGTATGGAGGACCCAGAGAGGTCTATGAGAGCCACAGGATAGCTTCTCAGGCCCGGAGACTCAGAACCCGTGTTGTCCATGTTACGTGTCATCAACTGTCATCAACTGTCATCAACTGTCATCAACTGTCATCATATATTCATGTATGTGCATTATATATATAGTATTATATACTGTATATATATATACACATATATAATCACCACCCTTTTCGTGGGGTGTAAGCATGGGGGACGTTCAAAAAATGCAAGCAACAATTTTGACCCTTTCGTATTTTTTCCCGATGGGGAAGGCTATATGTATGTTAGACCCCCCCACGTCAAAAACCGAGCCCCGGAAGATTTACATTTGGAGGGGGGGTCGAAAGTCCGCAATAGATATGTCACCCCGTACCCCCCCCCCGTTCCCGCCCCGTACTCTACGGATAGCGGGGAGGTAAAAATGTTACTAGGACATCTATACCATGGGTAGCCTGTAAGGTTCATTTGAGGTCCGTTTGAAGTCCGTTTGAGGTCCAGTTGAGATCATTTAGGTGCAGAGATGGTACTTCATCTTGGTTGCCGAGCTTCAACGCTTTAAAGCTTGGGTCCTGGAGTCCTAGTTGTTTTAGTACAGTGCAGGACTGTTACATGATAATATCTTTGGCTTTACCATCTATTTTCATCAGTTTCTGCAAGTAAATATGGCCTTGGGTGTAGGATGGTTACATGGGTTTATCTTGATTTTATCATCTACTTTGAGCTGTTTCTGCAAGGAAATATGGACTTTTGGTGTAGGATGGTTACGTGAGTTTATCTGGATTTTATCATCTACTTTGAGCTGTTTCTGCAAGGAAATGTGGACCTCAGGTATAAGATGTTTACATGATTTCTACACCTGTGCTCAATTGCTTTATCATAGGCAGGAGGTAAATTTGAAGACCTTCAACACCTCATTTTACAGTTGTTTGAAGTTCAAGGATTTTCCAGTCATTTCCAAGGACAAATATACCTTCTATACCTCTATGTTACATGTGGAAATGATGAAAAGGTGCAACAAAAGTGTAGAATGTATTGGAAAAAACAACGCAGTTGGGGTCCTACAAATTTTTAATTTGCATTTTTGATTTTCTGCAATTCTGCAGCTATTTGCAAACCTTCACACTATAATTTTACATTTTTTCATTTTCTTGCATTTTTCAAAAATGCAATCTTACATTTTGAACGCCCCCCCCCTGCGTTTTTTGAGAAAATAAATGAAATCCAGTAAAGAATGAGGGGACATACTCACATGAAATTTTGCAAATATAACGTAGGTAGAAAAATAAATGCTTGCCGACATTTACCAAGCCCCCCTCCCTCAAAAACGTCCAAATTGTGTCTTGCAATTTGGGTACGTCCCCCCCTTCAAAGGGTAGGGATATTATATATATATATAAATAAGATACAGTATATGTATGCGTGCAAATATGTATCCAATGGTCCAACGTCCAGTCTTTGACGTTCTTTGGCCATTTTACAGGCGGGCTATTTTCAGCAACTGCCACAGTTGAGGAGATGTGCCTGTATCGCTTGCATCGCGCATATGTTCAACGTGACAACACTTCCCTGTCAGGAGCTACCTCTTTGCACTCCCTGCATATTGATCATAATTGGAGATGCCCAGAGAGACGATGTCATACCAGCACGACTGAGCTTTGCCAGGATTTTGTCGAGAAGCACAACCAGTCCGCTTACGAGAGCTACGTTGAGGTGTCAAGCGGGATGGCACTGAAATACTGCGTGAACACGTGTTGAAATCATTCCATACCCATCCCTGTTGTTCCAGAATGTTCCAAATCATGATTTCTTTGCTTCAAACTCTGTCCAGTTTGAGCATGCATCGGGCTCCAAGCTGGTTCTCGTGGGCCCGGGCCTTGCTGAGATGAAGTGTCCATGTACATATGAAGTGTATCATAAACAACTAAGATCACCATTGCCAACTGAGACGACCTGTGAATCAAGGAAGGTGAGCTAGATTTCTCTTGGGTTTGAGATGCACCATAGCATATTGTGTATGTATATTTCTGAGCTGACGCTCATGGTCGGCTCCGCCGGATTATTCGACCCTCCATTTCATCGCAGTGTGGGCTTGAAAGCTATTGAATGAGGACCTGCTTCAGAAATATATTCATTAGGTTGTTTGGAACATATTTGTTCGATATAGGCGGTTTTTTGGGGAGCAAGTGAGTTCCCGAAAGCTCCTGCGAAGGGGTTTTCCTAAAGAACTGCTGCCAATTTCACTTGTTACTTCGTGTAAAGGCGCCTCTGTGCAAAGACTTCTCTGTGTAAAAGCTTTTGTGTGTAAAAGTTTCTGTGTGTAAAAACCACTCTGTGTAAAGACTTCTTTGTGTAAAAGCTTCCTTCTGTGTGTGAAAGCTTCTCTCTATGAAAGCGCGTCTGTGTAAAGATTTCTCTGTGTATAAAAGCTTCCGTGTGTAAACACTCTCTGTGTAAAGGCTTTTCTGTGTAAAAGTTTCTGTGTGCAAACGCGTCTGTGTGTTAAAGCTCCCTGTGTAAAGACTTCTCTGTGTAACAGCTTCTGTGTGGAAAAGCTCCAAGACGTTTGTGTGCAAAAGCTCCTTAGAGTAAAGACTTCTCTGTGTAAAACCTTCTGTGTGTAAAAAGCTCCTCTGTGTAAAGGCTTCTCTGTGTAAAAGCCCCTGTCTGTGTAAAAGCTTGCTGTGTGTAAACGCTTGTGTGTGTAAAAGCTCCTCTGTGTAAAGACTTCTCTGTGTAAAACCTTCTGTGCGTAAAAAGCTCCTTTGTGTAAAGACTTCTCGTGTAAAAGCCCCCCTGTGTGTGTAAAAGCTTCTGTGCGTCTCCTCCCTCCAGCTTTCTTTCGGGTCACGCTGCCGTCCAGTTTCAATCTGCAACGTTGTTTCTTGGGGAAGAATGCAAAGAACATGTGAAAGCATCGCGCGTTTAAAAATTGAACATAAACAGCGCACACAGGGCTATAATTTACAGCATTTTGCGCTGTCAGATGGCAAGAACCCACGTAAATACCACAGTTTTAGTCTCCGAAAGTGGCTAAAACGCTGTTATTTACAGGGTTTTGTTCACGTCACGATCTTCGATTTTTTGAACTAGACGACGGATGGCCCGAGAGCGTAGAGGAGCAAAGTCTTCTGTTGTTAGCATTGAGACACTATATTAAAAGACAATATATTAAAGATGTATTATAGGCAGACGAGACAAGAAGTATCAAGACAATATATTACAAGTACAAGACATTAGTTTGCATCATATCCTTCGTATTGCTTTTCACACACAGAACCTTTTACACACAGACGCTTTTGCACAGAAGCTGTTACCCACAGGAGCTTTTGCATACAGAGACTTTTACACACAGACGCTTTTACACACAGACGCTTTTACACACAGAAGCATTTACACACAGAAGGTTTTACACACAGACACTAGACACTTTTACACGCATAGGCTTTTACACGCAGATGCTTTTACGCACACACACACACTTTCACACACAACCGCTTTTACACACAGACGCTTTTACACACAGACACTTGTACGCACAGACACTTTTACACACAGACGCATTTACACACAGACGCTTTTACACACAGAAGCGTTTACACACAGACGCTTTTAC
>Ga0126342_10021277_pt1 | contig 10825 bp, 5 predicted proteins | sample Cyp1metagenome_FD_92528 | JGI IMG/M metagenome (GOLD analysis project Ga0126342, IMG submission 92528) | Coral microbial communities from Lord Howe Island, Old Settlement Bay, Australia - Cyphastrea 1 metagenome | ecosystem: Host-associated > Invertebrates > Cnidaria > Coral ... | reverse complement strand
TGTACAAAGCTTCTGTGTGTAAAAAGCATCTGTGTAAAAGCGTTTGTGTAAAAGCGTCTGCTTAAAAGCTTTTGTGTGCTCTGCGTCAAAGTGTCTGTGTGTCAAAGCGTCTGTGTGTAAAGGCGTCTGTGTGTAAAAGTAAAAAGCGTCTGTGTAAAAGCTTCTGTGTGCACAATCTTCTGTGTGTAAAAGCCTCTGTGTGTAAAAGCTTATGTGTGTAAAAGCGTCTGTGTAAAAGCGTCTGTGTGTAAAAGCTTTTGTGTGTACAAGCGTCTGTGTGTAAAAGCTTTTGTGTGTAAAAGCGTCTGTGTGTAAAAGCTTCTTTGTGTAAAAGCGTCTGTGTGTAAAAGTTTTTGTGTGTAAAAGCGTCTGTGTGTAAAAGCTTTTGTGTGTAAAAGCGTCTGTGTGTAAAAGCTTCTGTGTGTAAAAGTGTTTGCGATGCAAACTATTGTCTTGCACTTCTGCTATTTTGCCTTGATACTCCTCTTCTCGACTGCCTATACCACATCTTGAATATATTGTTTGTAATATTGTGTCTCCGCACTAACAAGAGAAGACCCTGCTCCTCTACGCTCTCGGGCCATCCGTCGTCTAGTTTGTTGGTCAATTCATGTTAAATTCCGAAGCTTGACTGATCAAATCATCATTTTCGATGGTTAAATCAGTGAAATCAGTGAAATCATCTGGTTGGTGGTTTGGAACCATGGAATTTTATGACTTTCCAGAAACAGTTGGGAATTTCATCATCCCAAGTGACTAATAAAATCCATGGCTAACTCCCGATGGTGAAATCTCCTGTGACTGGAGGAGTGGCTCTCCCAGGTCAGGTGCCGCGAGCCCGGTGCAGATCCGTGGGCCGCTGCGACCCAGCTTTGGGATGCCAGGTGCATCCGTGGCCGTGGCCATGGAGTGTTTTGTCATTGATTAGTGATCATTGATCACTGACCATTTTTCTGTTTAACACTTGAGTTCAATATTGGTTTACCAGGCCGTGGTGCATCCGTGGCGTGCCATGGAGTGTTTTGGTAAGCTTGCGTTTAACCTTGGTTTAATCATTGATCATTGATCAAGCAATATAATTACTTGTGTTTAATCATGATGAATATTGACCATCCAATGATAAGATGGTATACAATGATAATGTCATTAATCATGTTGAAAACATTGGATGATCATTGGATGATTGCTATCATTGATTCATCATTGGATGATAAATCTTGGTTGATTACTATCATTGATCATTGGATGATAACTTATGGTTCCCACAATATTCCCAGTACGTCACCATTTTGTGGGTTAATCAGCATTATACCACCATGCTTAAAACTTCAGTCCCCATAATATCGCCAGGTGAAAATCCCCACCATGTCAGGTCTATTTATTTTTGCACCTGGCAAGTGATTTAACCATTATATCCCCATGCTCTATCTAAATGAAATTCCACAATATCTTAGTGAAACCACCAACATTGTGAGTTAATCTCCATAATACCACCATCATATTCATCCCCACAATATCTAAGTCAGATCCCGTAATGTAATTCCCATATACATATACTCTATTCCCATAATATCACCAGAATATAATCTCCAGAATATCCCTAGAATATCTCAATCAAATCAGTTAAACCCCATAGTATCCCAATTACATGCGAGTTGAGTCGTGAAATTTGTGGCGAAATCACAACCATTAAAGCCTATATTTGTATGGGGATATTCCAATTCCAGCTAGCAATTTTGAGTACTAGAGGTTTAATCGGTTTACTCCCATAATATCTAAGTTGAATTTCAGCAATAGCCCCCACAATATCCAAGTTAGATCCCATCATGTAATCCCAACAACATATAATCCCTATAAATATCAGTATAATAATGACCTCAATATAAATCTATATATATATATACAGTAATCCCATATATATATATAGTAACCGGCTGACACATAGAATATTAAAAAATATATTCCAGTAAATCGAAGATATCATTGGTTGTTATTCTAAGTGGTAGCTGGATAATCCCATCATGTATCAATAACCAATAGAATAAATCCACCAATTATTCCCTTGATATTAATAATCCCTAGCTATACTAAGTTGATTAATCCAGAATATCTTTCCAATAATCCCAATATCAGTATAATAATATTCCCAATATAATTATATAATTGTATATATATGGATATATCTATATCCCACCAATCATAATATATCTTTCTTTCCCACCATTATATATCCCATAATAATAATCCCACTATATATATTAACTATGTATATGTATATATATATATATTTATTTATTTATTTTTATATATATATATATATATATCCAGAATATCCCACCAATCATATGCCAGGTCTACCAGGTCTACGTCCTAGTCTTCCTGGCCCTGTGCGGATGCCACCTTGGCGGCCCTGGTGAGGCAGGCGTCCCGTTTCGGAAAGCAACGAAAACCCGGGCTGTGGCCATGAAAAAATGTGGTGTTTACCGATTTTACCATGCAAAAATTGTATTTTTACCAGGAAAAATTGGGAGTTGACCTTCAAACATGTGGTATTTACCATGAAAACTATGGATTTGACCAAGAAACATTGGGATTTCACATGATTTCACTAGCCGTCACTAGCCAAGCTGATGAATTCACCGACAAATAGTGCGATGTAAATGAGAATAATCCGCAACTACGGTATATGGAAATTGGGGATATGATGGAATATAGCCAACCTAACATGATTTGGGTTTGTTTGAAATAGGTGACAAAGCCAAAAAACAATTTTGATGGAATGGGGTGATACAGATATGCTTGGACATTTCAAAATTCCCCACATTTGATTCATATCATAGCATTTTTTGTTGAACGCGTTTGTTCGCTTTTCTATGGCTTGGATGTATTGATTTGCAATGGTTGTTGCGGGGAGCTGGCCAAAAAGCTGATGAGTTTGCGGGTGATGATCCAACTGGTATTCCGGTCAGCAAAATATGGTTGGGGTGGTTGGGGTGGTTGGGGTGGTTGGGAGGTTCAAAAATGGATGTTCAACCATGCTTGGGATGATTTGTTGAGATTATTTGTTGATGACTAGCATATTTTTAGGATTTAAACCACCAACCAGTTGTATGGTCAAACAACAGTCAAAAAGTACTTGGCAGCATTGGGTTTGCAGATGCAACATTTTTTGGTCACAACAACATGACAGGATTTTGGTTTGGATTATGAAATGTTGTTGTTGCTTTCTGGATGTTTGAACAACCAACAGTTTTGGCTTAATTGCGGTGATGGTGTGGCTCTCTCCACTGCCTGAACTCTATAGGTAGCAAATACACCCAATAGCCGAACCCTAGCTCCCTTCAGCCTCTTAGTATGCCAGGGTAACAGATTTCATTGGTCGTACTACCCTTGAATTCTCATTCTGTCATGAGAAAACAAACCAGATTTTAGATCAAGGGACCGGCGTTTCATTAACGTAGAAAACCCATGGCTATCTTGCGCAGCGTATTTGGCCAGGCATCGGCAACAGCGCGATGATCCCTGAGTTCCTGTCTATGCACTTTTTTTTAGTTGAAATCACTCACCAGTCACATTTTTGGGTAATCACACATACCAATTTTGAATTATTCATCAACCTTCAACCGCCATGCCCAGTAAATGATGATGAATCTGTTCTTCTGGGGTCAACATCCCCTTCATGGCCTTAAATCAGGTTGTTTATTGATGCCCAATCCATCATGAACGGAAAAGCAGAGATCTTCCCGCTGTCCTGCCACCCCACGGCGTGAAACGTGCCGCGTCCGAAAAGCGTGCCTGCACCGAGAAGGGACTTGGGGCTCACAGCCCACAGCTGTGAATAATATCCCAGAGTTTTCGCCCAGAAATTGTTGACCCAGTTCAATAATCAATTCCCTATTTCATGGACGGTGTGCCGCAATGTGCCGCAGACACATCCAATTATCCGTATTTATTGGTATTTTATGGTATTTTCAAAATGTCCCTCCGGTAATCACACATGGAAATGGAAAATTCACATAACTTCACCATGTCTACATGATTTTCTCATCAAGAAACCTCCATTGAGTTCCGGATTTCCCAGCGCTGAGGATAGCATGGTGAGGATTTTCAGCCTCGGGGAGGGAACCTCAGTGACTGGTGTCAGATTCAAATTTGGTCCAACAGAGATGGAAATGTGGTAAATTTGGTCAGATTTTCGTGATCTTCAGACATCTTCAGACATATTTTTGGATGATTTCAATGTTGTGTGGAGGAACTATGCATTGAGTTCTGGAATGATTGGGTGACTCAAACGATCTCAAACACTGATTTTGGTAAAGTTGATTATATAATATTATATATAAGTTTTGAGAAAGCCGCAACTGCAATTATTTCGATCTCTTCTGACATATATGCCTTCCAACAAAAAAGCTGTAGCTTTCAACCCCTACACCCTGGGGTCGTTCAGGCTTTCTGATGTTCGGCGCTAGTCAATTCGGAAGTGAGTAGAACCCAAAACGCTGCAAAGACACAGACACCATCTGGAAATCAAACATTGTTTGCTGGAAGAACCATTGTTGATAGATGATGTGTCCATTTGAATGCTCATTTAGACTAGAGGACATTTCACATTGCAATGTTTGATTGCTGGAGGGCGAGTTGTGTAATGTTTTGTCTATGCATTCAATCTACCGAATTTATCAACCATGTGTCTACACCAAGTCCCAAAAGCACTATACAGATGTCGCTTACGAATAATTGTCCAAACACGCACTACCGCTTTACCAGCCGCTTACAACCTGTGTGCCATTGAACATGTGATACCAAACATACAGCGCTTATTTACGAACCATTTACGGCCATTTAAGAATTATTCAGCAATCGCCTCCCCAAAACAATTTCAAACGAAATATATTATCTTTTTTTTTCACCGACCAATCCAGCGATCATCAGCGATCATCAGCGGTCACTTCTGACTGTTTCCTCAAAGTGGGTTTCCCAGTTATAAGTTGGTTTATTGGTTTATTAAATACGTGTACGCCGTCGATTAATCCCCGCCGTAAGTCCAACACGTCTAATCAGGTTTAAGTATTTATAAGTTATAAACCTTCAATTTCTGGATTCTGGTGGTTAGATATACCATTTGTTAATCTAACATAGCTATGGAAAACCACCATGTTTAATAGGTGATTCATCTACAAACAGTTATTTTCCATAGTGGTAGATTACCAGAGGGTAAACATCCACTAAGTCTCATCATTTGTTGATGTGTAGTACCCATGAATTCCCATGAAATCACCATTTTTGGTTGGGTCAACGCCCTATTTTGATGGGTCGTTGCGCCCGCAACAGCCATCGGCGCAGGGCCCGGTGAACCCCACTGCGCCGGACGTGATCCTGCAGGGACACGATGCGCGAGCACGGGAGCTCGGTGCGCTCGGTCACTAGTTTTTTAACGTGGTGATTTAATGATGAAATGGGAAGGAGGACTTGAACGGGAACTATGAATGGGAATGGTCATTGAATGGAACTTAATAAGGAGTTAGTTGGGTTTGTCTGCCTAGGTGGATTTTATGGTTTATGGGAGATATCGATCTAGTTACAGTAATGGGTATACAGCAACAGACAAAACTGAGGGGTACCACCTTGTAGCACCCCCTGTTTTGGGGGGTCTCAAGTGGCCACTTTTGGGTGCTTTCGTCCCCCATTTTGAGACGAATCCAATTAGACTTTGATTTAAGGTGTTGCAAACCTGGAGATTATATGTTGATGTTCATGTTCAGCATCCTGTTTTGTTTATAGCGGGGTCGGCAGGCTTTTGCATCAAGAATACAGGTAGGCAAAGCATGTCAACCAATGTTCTACCAACTGGAGGATTCACACTTGAACCCATCAAAAACAAGTACATAGTATATATATATATACCGGTAATATTATGTAAGTTGGTTGGACTAGGTATTTACCGGTAATATGTAAGTTGGTTGAGCACTAGGCTGCGAAATTGGTGGGCTTCATTTCACCATGGTAGTGAAGAGACGATTTCCTGCATAGAAAAGGCTGGGATAGAGAAACCGGAATTCATCGGTGGTGGTTAGGTTCCTGAAGGGTGTGAATATGTTGCCAATCACATCCCACTGAAGCTGGAGGAATTGGTTGATTCTTTATGATGATACCAGCAAAAAACTCCTGCCAGATGGGAAGATACCTTTTTTTTGCATGAATTGTCGATCATTTTGTTCGCACTGTCCTCCCAGTCATGTGTTCTTGCTGACAAAATCGCAAAAAACAATACCTGTTTTTCCATGTTTTATCCTGCACACATAAACAATTGACAGTTTCTAGTCTTGTTACTCTCCAAGTTCATGATCAGACTGCTGCAATTTGGAATGGCCCTTTGATCCGTTGCTCCAGTTGAATCTTCGAATAAAACACAATGCTTGGGATCCTGGAAAAGGGGACTGGGGACTTGTTAAAGCCATTCAGACCCCACCCAAAAAAAAGATGGTTTGAACATACCAGATAAAGATAAACTACCAGCGCTTCTTGGCTAAGATGCACTTCGTGGCTTTTGAAGTATCTTGACTCTTGACTTCACCAGTGGCATGACCTCAACTCAATGGTTCTTACTGCAATGTGCTGCCCCTCACTTTTAGGTTGGCTTGTAAACCCATCTATCTAACTCTATCTATAGTCTATAGATTCTATAGATTCTAAAGATCAGAATCCCACGCCGCCCATGGCCACATTGGTGGCCCAGCCATCCGCGCCATCCGCGCCATCCGCGCCATCCGCGCCATCTGCGCCGTCCGCACAGCGTTTGGCGGGGCTGGCATGGGCGGAACGGCAGAAGCAGAGAGGTCCTAGAGAGCCCAACCTGTGCTACAGCTTCCTGGAGAAGAACTTGGGGTCCGGTCCACCGGTCTTGAAAAACCCTCTGGTGAAAACACGGTAACACAAAACGAACTGGAAAGATCCACCATGCTATTAATGGGTAAATCCATGTAAATCCACTATTTTGACTGGGCCATGTTCAATAGCAAACTGTTAAATTACCAGAGGGTATCTCAATTTTGGTGCAGAATGATCAACCAAAATCAACCCTGCCATTGTGGGAAAATGTTAATCTCAGCTGAGATTTTGGAGTATCATTTTTCAGCCAAAGTTTGGGACTGCAGATGTTTGGCCTGTTAGATGTCTATATAGCCATCCATCTTTGAATATGGAATACCTTATATATAATTATAATTAATTATGTTTGATTGTTTGACAAATATACAAGAATCCTGCTGGCTGGCCGCAACGGGAGTAATGGAATTGGAAGGGGGGAATTGTCCCCAAATATCACAGCCCTTTGAGGACTGGCACTGGAGTTATTTGACAACCTTGTGCCCTTTGGCCTTTGGTTGGAAAAACATGTATATATGTATGGTAGACAGTAGCTATACCGGCTATATATACTTGATCTTGTACCTATGCCCATAGTTGGTCTAAAGCTGGCATTGCCAACATGGAGTACTTGGAGATGCTAGCATCAAACATCCCAAGACAACCTTGCCAACAGGGATGGTACATGTCGTTGCCTGCCAAGTTTTAAGGGATGGTACATGGCGTTGCATGCCAAGTTTTACTAGGTTGATTTATATAACCGTGTCTTGTTAGAGTAAACTTTACAAAAGGAATGAATCTACTGAATATGTATAGTAATTCAAAGTATAAATATATGTATATATATATATGGATATCCGGAGTTTGTGCTGAATATCTTGTTCATGTGGATTGAATGACCTGGCGAGCCACTGAGGTTGTGGTTCCAATGAGCACCTGGCTCGAGCTGCTGGGCACATGGAAGCGCTGGGCCGAATCCCCCGCTCCAAGAAACCATAGGTCCATAGGGCCTAAAAAGGGGATTTACATTGGATTTACCACATATTTGGGACATTTTGGGACCATACAAAGGGGGTGTCGAACATTGGGATGGGTTTTTATTTGCTTTTATTTGCATGCAGGAAACTTCGAATTTGGCATGGATCTCATCCCAATCCATTTCAAATATCTTCAATACAATGACCCTGAACTGATGTCAGACTAAAGGCTAAAAGTACACAATCGTAAAAGTAAGGCCAGCATTCAGTGTACAAAGTCCATGTCCATGTCCAGTTCGTTTTTGTTGCTTACAGCAGTCTCCTTTTGGGCCACCATCCTGCACTCGCCACCGGAAAAGACATGATACCAACGGGTGCAAAGTAGTTGGTGCCCCCATTTATTATTTGAATCACTATAGTCACTTCAGTATTCTTGTTCAATCTCCACTACTCCCAATTCACACATTTGTTGCGTTGAGTTTATTTTGGCTTTGTACCATGCTGTGAAAACGCGGCTATACTTATCAAATCTCCACTTTTGTGATTTTCCCTTGTGCGTCCATGTCATGTTACATTATATTAAGTCCCCCAAGTATTGAACCGTAATCAGCCTGCACTGCTATACTATACCTCCATGTTTCGTTGGGCCCCACAAGAAAGGCATAGACAACCCTGGAAATGAGAATCACCTAGAATGATTTTGGATGTTTTTTGTGCCACTTCGGCAGATTGTCTGCTCCCTGCTGCCCCATGCAGAACCAAGAAATCCTGCAGGATTGTTCTCAGAGCATTTGCCATTTCTGTGGCCGAAGTGGTCACCTAGCCCGGCAATGCCACTTTGGGCAAACCTTGGACTTAGGCGAGGGGAAGGGGAGATAGCTATGTGAGCTATGCAAATTCGCACTGGTTATGAGTAGGTATGAAACTGGTTGGTCAAAGGTCTTTTACGGGACGATTGTCATCAACCAACTACAGTATATAGTATGTATTGCGATTTTTCAATCATGTATGCATATAATTGTATTGCATTATTGTCCCATCCATAATATTTGGACATGTTTTGGATGTTTTGGATTTACCACCACCCTGAAGAACACTCCCACTATTTGTTGGCGAAATGTCCAAAATTATGTCCCACTATTGTCCACAGGAAGCCGAGCTTTTGTTCCCCTATTGCATGTTCCTTGACTTTGGGACTTTGCTGTGGAATAACCCCCGCCAGATTGGGTTGTGGATATACCCTCTGGTAATTTAACAGTTTGCTATTGAAAATGGCCATAGAATAGTGAGTTTTCCCATTAATAGTATGGTGATTTTCCATAGTTTTTTGTTAACGTTTACCAGAGGGTAACCGTTTGCCAACCATTTGCTTCATCCCCAGTCTGACAGGGTCCCTTCCACCCACAGTCGCACATGGATAGTCTATGGACATGTCATCTGGCCGAAGGTTGGCCACAAAAAATGATGATTGTGTAGTAGTTAATATCTCCAGTTTTGTTTGTGATATAAAACACCTTGGTTTCATAGCTGGAAATAAACAATTGGATATTCATTTATGTATGTATGTATTTATTTATTGATTTATTTATTTACTTATTTATTTATTGACTTTTTGTAATATATGTATATATTAATATACTTATATATATATATATGTATAGCCGGTTGAGTATTGAAAAAGCACTATATAGCCGTGTGTGGTTCTTTCTCCATGATATTGACGCCTTACATATGCACGATTATCCCAAAATAGAAATCTAATATCTTGGATCCGTCCCTCAAACACTCTGATATTTCATGTCCACTTAAGTGGTGCCCGCTAGTTATAAGTTGATGAATAACCTCATGAATGTATAGTTATATGTTATATGCTTTTTCCACCATAATCATAATCCATAAACCAACTTAGCCAACGAACTGGGGCACCACCTTGCAGCAGTCCTTCCCCTCACCGCCCTCACAGGTGATCAGTTCATCCTCTGCTCCGAAGGCTGCGCAGCGCGGCGCTTTTTGATGCCCATGCACCACGCGCGCAGTGTGGGCGACGATCTCACCGATGCTTGGGTTGAACAACCCGGTGACCTTTTCCCAACATGGGAGGATGAAGGAACAATGCTGGAAAACTGCAGCTTTCCCCTGGATGGATAGATATGTTTGTTTATATTTTTTTTTAGATACCTATATAAACATATATAAACTGTACATTGAGGAAATCTGCGCTAGTCACCAAAAAACATAAACTTTTCCAGGGTATCGAACATTGAGAATGAACAACATGTGGAAAACGCTGATGGAAGATCTCCTCAGGTGGCATAGATATGCCTATATTATAAATGAAAGACCAAGATCTGGCTGGATCTCTAAAGACATTAGGACAACTATATATCTTCCAAAATCTTACCAAACAAATCTGATTTGAGTATATCTTCCGTTTTTTCTCATCCCCTAGCCTTTAGGCATCAACTATCGTCTGGATACCCTCATGCCCCATCATGTTGTCAAATGCTGGTATATATGTTTATGACTTGGGTGCTTCTTCCCCAAAGTCGAATCAAGATGAATCAAAGATGAATCAAAGATGAATCGAAGTTTGTTTCACTAAAAACAGCTCTGGTAACGTCCGTCCCTTCGCCGGAACGACCTCGCCGGAACGGCCGCGGCACCGGAAACGGCACCGGGTGCTCCAAGGACGGCCGGGTGGACGTGGCCTGCCGCAGCGTGACGGCAGCGCTGTTCCGCTCCGAGGCCTATCGACGCAACAGCGACGCTGGCCATGGGATCCATGGGATGCCGGACTTGACCAATAGCAATGGTGATTTAATGGGTAACCATCAGCATCCATCAACATCCATCAACATCCGTCAACATCCATCAACATCCATCAACATCCATCAACATCCATCAACATCCATCAACATCCATCAACATCCATCAACATCCGTCAACGTCCATCAACGTCCATCAACATCCATCAACATCCATCA
>Ga0126342_10021276_pt1 | contig 10825 bp, 8 predicted proteins | sample Cyp1metagenome_FD_92528 | JGI IMG/M metagenome (GOLD analysis project Ga0126342, IMG submission 92528) | Coral microbial communities from Lord Howe Island, Old Settlement Bay, Australia - Cyphastrea 1 metagenome | ecosystem: Host-associated > Invertebrates > Cnidaria > Coral ... | reverse complement strand
GTGGCGCAATCTTTTCATATTTCTTAAGTTGGTACCAAGATTTCCCTGCTTCAACAAGTAACCAAATGTAGCTAATCCACCATACTTGCTTCCGGGGTCGGCGGCAGGGGCGGCAGCCCTTAATATATATACTAACATTGATTGGGGGTATTTCTTGATGGGATCCATGGAGCATATATACACCATTTTTCTAGCAGCACCATGGATTATGGCGTTAAAAAGGGCACTTTTTAAACCCCCGAAAAAGGTGGAGCTTTGGTGGAGCTTAGCTTCGCACCTCCGTGTTTTCTTCCATGTAGAGATGGTACGAGCCAAGTTTCTCATGCCTGACAGTTGGATCAATGATCAAATATGATCAAATATGATCAAATGACACCATCAAACAGATATCAAACAGATATCAAACAGCTATCAAACAGCTAAACAGCTGAAAACCTATGCCCCCGGACAGGATTTCTATCCGGCGCTTGTCCGCAACGTAAGTCATGCTTGGTCTCTTGGAGTGGTTCCAAGACCAGGTGTTGCGGAACCAAGCCTGCCAAGCCACAGCAGCTCGTTTTGAATACCCTCTGGTTATGTCAAAATAGCTATTGAAAATGACCATAGAAATAGTGGATTTTCCCATTGAAAATGGTGATTTTTCCATAGCTATGTTAAATTACCAGAGGGTATGTTGATTCAATTTTTCCTCTCTGGGTACAAAGAGGGAGGAACTCTGGTGAGGGAAACACGGGAAACTCTTGAAAAATCGAGTTTCGACTCTCCTGCCTGAGGCAAAATGCACAGCTCAGCCTGTTTTTCCGCAAGTTTCAGATACTTGTTCAAATCATGACATGATGAGTCCAAGTCATAGAAACTAAAATTGCAAAAGAGTAGCTTATGAACTTAGGACTGATTCCGAAAATGATGTCCTTACGCCTTATGGCAGCACATCAGTTCCATGAAAATTCCATGCCTCTTCCTTTCCACGATTGTGTGCAGTAATTTGAACCTCAATTTGCGATTCCAAAACTTGATCCCCACAGGGGGTTAACAGTGGTCTACAACCTCATTTTACCCCGTGGAATTTGTAGTAATTGAAAGATGTTGAAAGTTATTGAAAGTAAATCAAAAGTGACAAGTTATCAATGTAAATCATCCATTTTAAGGCCATTTCCAAGATAAACAAGCAGAAATGTCGCTAAGGAAGCTGCGAGAGTATCATCCGGATTTGCCTGGGCATACCTGCAGAAATGGTTGGAAATGTGCCCATTTTCCGTCCATGTTCGGCGCGCGTTCACGCCGCGTTCACGCCAAGGCCGGAGCTCTATCTCGACATCAAAGTATCGATTGTCATCGAAAATCCCGGTGTCCAGCAACTCATACTCCCTGTGATTCACAAGGGTCAAGGATGGTATCAAGGATGGTCTTGCGACTGTCAAGGTGGCTGTCAAGGTGACTTGCTGTGATTCACTGGGCGTGATGCAGGCGAGATTCAGAAGCAGAGGGTCCTTCTTTCTTTCAAAGTTGACCCTTCTCAGCTCGTCGTATGGAAACTCAGCCTTCGGTGCTGGGCCATGCTGGGCCAAAGTCGCACTGTTGGGCTGCTGGGGCCTGGGGATATTTGTACATCATCTTCATGTAGCTATGTGTTGGAGTTGCGTCCAAATAGTAGTACAGCTCCTGCCAAAACACATCATCACCATGCACAAAATAATCCTCTGCAAAAAAATCATGAATTGATGTCATAATGTTTGATGAAGTCATGATCTGTTCAGAGAATTTGCAGAAACATCTTCAGAAACCACCTCAATACACTGATCTCGCTTTCTTGGTTGCCCGCTCCTTCACATCTTCACCATGGTTGCCCTGAGGATTGGACAAGCCATAGAGTTTCTCCTGGAACCGATGACTGAGAGGAAAACTACAAACTTGACACCGGAGGAAGAACATAGGAAGAACCTAGGAACACATATGGAAAAACATGGCTTTGGATCAATTGAACATGTGATATGTGAAAATAAGAGTGACACGGGCCCATTTTCAGCGATGACATCCATGACTTTCCATGACTTCAAATGGTCACGACCATCTTCCCTACACTTTGGCCAGAGGTCAGCGCATTGTGCGCCTCCCGCAACTGACTGAAGTGAAATTTTCGAATGGGTGGTACAGAAATCTTGCCACCCTCGATCCAGCTTTTAAGCTGTTTTAAATATTTCTCCCCTGTCTCAATCTCATCTGAAAAGAAACTCCTTGGTTACAAGTGCAATGAGTGCAACTATCAGATTCCCATGGATTCAACAGCAATCCAACAGCTGTCTGTTAAAAGCCGATTTTTAGCCGATGGTCAACTGCTTTCCAAGGAGCAGGTTGAATCCCAGGACTGCCTTTGAGTCCAAGGTCAAAAACATTGGATCCTCAGTGATGCATCCGTCGTGAAGCCAAGCTGACGTTGAGATGCTGCGGAACGACGTGTCACGTTACGTGTGCGACGTGAATTTTTCCCAAGCGTCAAAATGCGGTGTGCGGGCCAAATCGATCGCCATGCGAATCCAATTTAGAGGAGATAGTGCTCCCAATCCACCATCGCATTTGGGCAGATTTGAGTGAAAGCCATACCTCAACATCAAGATATATCAAGATCAAGCGTTGGAAAACCAATGCCTTGATCTGCTTGTCATGACGATCCAAGTGCCGCACACCACCAATCTTCCATTTCCTCAGAAAATGAATCTGCTAACCCACTGTGACAGTCTGTGAAGCCATGCTCAACGCTGGGTTTCCCACTAGAAAGCAAGTTGTAGGAAGCCTGCGCGTCTTGCATACGCTGAGCAGCTGTGCAAAGTGCCCAAATTTGCCCAAGTTTGATTCACTTTCCAAAAGTTGCAACATGCAAAAACATAACAAAACATAAACATACAAAATCAAACAAACTGAAAACAATGTCTTCCAAAGGATGCGACAGCGGGCAAATATATGGTTCATTTCAAGCGTCCTTCAAGGTCGCCACACCATTTGCATCAAAGACTGCGCGATAGCCATCTGGCGCATGTCTTGCAGCAGCTTTTGCCTCGGGAATAACATCGAAAAATGGCCACTTGGATATACCACTTGGTTCAACATGTTTGACATGAGCCATGGTCAATACTCACTATATGGTTGATGGTCATCCCATCCATAATAAGGATCCTTATAATGGTTAATATATATCCCTATGAACCATTGGATGACTAGCCCCTATTAATGGTTATTAACCATGAGTATTGACCATAGCTCACATGGTTTGACTGACTTGTTGGGGCACCCAGTCTTCACTGGACTTGTCGATGACCACATCAGCCTGCGATGCGAGATGCGAGTTGTGACTTGTGACTTGCGACTTCATGGATAGAGGGGCCAGTTTGGTATACCATCTATCATCATAGAAACCTGTTAAAGGGATAAACAAGATAAACAAACCCATCGTTTTAAACCAACATTAACCAACCAATGGGAATTTGGGACATCTATGGGCACCACCTCCGGGCACCTTGCAGGAGCGAACTTTGCTTTGGCTCCCAACAACCCCAACCACTCGCAGGCCGTAGAGCCGTAGCAACTGACACAGCATATCTCCTACGCCACCTGGCGCACGAATGGTGGAAGACCGTGGAACACAAGTGGAATTGGATGGAATATGATGGAACTCTTCCAATTCCAAGACTGTACAGAATATTATTGTATGATTATATTGTAACATCCAATCATGGAATTGTTAATATAATATACCAATATAAATATAATATAATATGAACATACTGTACAGAATAATGTTATAACAATATTATTGTAACATCATGTTCCAATCATTCCAGATGTTATGGTCATAATATTCTGTAATATTCTTATTGGAATATGATTATAATATACCAATATTGTAGCATCCAATCAGAAAATATTCCAATATAATTGCAGATGTTCTATAATTATCATCTGCAACAGAAAATCCAACCCTCGAGCTAAGGAGGTGACCAGCAGCTGAATGGACCAAGGCATCCCGTCCTACAAAAATCCGAAGAAACAAACGGATGAAAAAAGGCTTGGAACCTCTGTCTCTGCCTTTTTTCCCAGGAACTCATAGTAATTTGATGTATTTTGATGGTATTTTGCATCTTTCATCTACTTTCTTGATGGCCCAAATATCCAAAATCAAAAAAACATGTGGGAACTTGTCAAACTCATGGATTTGGACCCTTTCAAGTTGAACGGTGTCTGATACGGACTTGCGGCTGTCCTCGGCCAATCAGTTCCGGCGCGCCAGCCTCATCATCGCTTAGGCATGATCATCATGATCATCCCATTTCAGGAACAGATGACAGATCAACACATCCAGAAATGATGTTATTCCCATTTTTAGGAGATAGATCATCTATAATATCCTATAATAGATGATAGATTGATCATGATTCTTAGATATCTTAAGTTCATTGGCCAAGCAACCAAATTCACCGCATGCAAAGCAGTGAGCACCACCGTTGGAAACGCTGCAGCAGATTCAAAGGTCATATCGTCTGGCATCTTCATGACTTGCCAACTAGGCACCACCACACCTGGCCAACCGCCCAAACTTTGAGGATCTCTTCGCATCTCGGGAAAATCCTGATCCAAAAATCGGGGCATTCCATAAATTGCGGTACCAAAAAATAGCTGGATGATAATGGAAAAATATGGAAAATACCGCCAAAATGGGTGATTTAATGTGATTTATGATGATTTGATATGATTTGGGGATACCATGACTTGGGAAACCTCCATAGAAACCTCCATATTCGTCATATTCCCCCTGCAACCACCGTTTTCAGCAAGTCGCGGGAAGCGTAGGCACCAAAGAAGCTGCAGCCGAAGACCCGGTCGCCCACGGAAAAAGCCGAGTCAGCACCAGCCACCTCCACCTCACCTTGGATTGTTGAATGGATAGCATTGGATAGTCCTAAATTTTGGATGATTTTGGATTTTGAAGATCGATTTCGAAGTCATGGACTTTTGGTGTGTAATCTTTATAATCTTTTTGGATTTTTGGACCGATATTAGGAATCTGAATGTCGCCCCATCACTTTTGCGATCGATCACACCTGCAAGGTCGAAGCCGGGGATAATGGGCCAGCCGACATAGCGCAGTGCAGACTCATAGAGGCCCCATCTGATGCAAATATCTGCATAATTGATGCTGAAAGCCTTGTTGCGAACCACCACCAAATCCGACCGCAGTGATGGTGGCGATGGTGGCGATGGAATGCTTTGGCCTCCAAACTCCTGTCAAACAGATTGGGTTTCTACACCGAAATTACCATCTGGTTATGACTAACATAGCCATGGAAAATCCCAAAAATAAATGGAGGTTGATGTCGCTGGGAAAATCATCTATTTCTATGGGCCATCTTTTCCATGGCTATGTTAAACAACCAGAGGGTAAGTCACCTCAAAATCTTGGAATGGTGCAATGATGGGATGCTCCCCGTCAGCCTTCATCAAGTTGTAGCCACAAACCGCCCAGCAGTCATTGAAGGCTTGGACTTGGTCCACGCCTTGCAGCAGGAATTTCAAGCAAAAAATATGTGGCAATTCTTCATCGGAGACATCAGGAGATGTGGTCAACTTCAATATGGCTATTTTCATAGAGAACATGATAAATTACCCTCTGGTAAACTAACATAGCTATGGAAAATCACCATTTTTAATGGGAAAAACCACTATTTCTATGGTCATTTTCAATAGCCATGTTAAACTACCAGAGGGTACTCTAATATTATCTGAATATCAACCATGGATTTCTTGGCTTCCCACCTCCAGGTCCAACGATCTTCGCAGAAAAACACCTGCTCTCCGTGGAATGGCTCACATCCCCAAAGGGCGGGCTGGGTCGTTTCAGCACCTGCAAGGGGGTGACCATGGTGAGCTCAAGTGCCAGATGCCAGTGAGGAGTTTTGGATGATCTTGGAATCCTCCATGGTCCATCTAGGCCATCTGGGCCAATCATGCCTAGCTTGTGCCAGGATCGAATTTAGATGAATTTAGATGAATTTAGATGAATTATTCGGGCAGTGGAAGGGAAACGAGCCAACCAGCAGCCAACCCCTTTTTGCATTGCGACGTCTACAAAGGTGGTAGACTTAATGGTTTTGATATGTTTTAATACAGTAACCACTGGGTAGACTTGTTTGGGTCAAAGGTCAGGATTCTCACCACCGGTAGCAATGCCGCCATAGCCATAGACCCCGGCGCCTGACGGAGAAACCAAATCCTTAGGTCTCAACTCATCAAGATCATCATGTGATCATCATGATCATCATGATCATCGGATGTTTATCATGTACATATTTAATATATATTTTAATATATCTATAATCAGATCTTTCATGCAATGACAAGCCATGACGCTCACAAGTTGACCCGAATATATTTCAGGCTGCCATCCCATGGAGATCAACTCGGCTCCAGTGTTCAGCTGGGCCTCTGTAGGTTTAACGCCAACGCCACAATTTGGTTCCACAGTACTTGCCAGTCCAGCGCCATGGCTGGGCCGCTGTGAAAAAAACGCTCTGTGAACGCTGTGGTTTCACGCACTTGGCGGATGCGGAGTCGGTTGAGATTGGTTTTATTGGAAGCTGCCATGGGATATCATCAGTGGATATCATGGGTATCATCAATTGCATCATCAATTGGACAATAGCATGGATAATATATGATAATATCATGGATAACATCAAGATTGTCGAGATTGTCAAGCAGGATTGGGAAATCCGCTTCGGCTGACCGATTTGAGGCATCTGCATAGGCTGGGAGCGCTATGAGCCAAGCTGAGTCATGTGCAGGTGACAATTCGTCTGGCACGGCGTCGCATGAGAGCTCTGCAGGCGGTCCTTGAGAATGGGATCCTGCACGCGGAGGAAACTTTGAAACTTTGAGGCTTGTGGAAAGGGTTGGGATTGGTCCTCTTTCACCAGAAAATTTAAGACTTGATGCTACGCTCTCTTAATTTTATCTCATGAAACTCTGAAGATAACATGTTCAAAAAGACGCGTTTTCGCGGTGAACATACCATCTCAATCTTGAGATTCTTGAGGCTCGCCTCCAGGGGTTCGTGCTAATCTCATTGGAACATCTTGTTGTAAATTCTTTAAACATACCCATAGGATCCATGTATGGTATATATGGTAACATTTACCATCAATATACCCCAAATGTTAGCATATATACCATACATATGTTGTAATTTTAGTTGTAAATGTTGCACATGTCCTGAATGTCCTGAATGTCCTGCGTTTCACAACATTTCGCTGTGAAGATTTTTGAAGCGGACAGACTTTCAAAACGCCGCAAGTGGTCGCTCAGGCGCCACCTTTCTGGTGGAACATCGCAGCATCATGGAGTTGGACTTTGAAGTTTGAAGTACCCTCAACATCCATCAACATCCGAGAGTTTTCTCGTATTCTGTACATAGTGGTGCCCCATAGATAGCTAAGTTGGTTTATAACTACAATAAGTGGGACTTATGGTAGATATATCTATAGTTGATGGGGGCTATAAACTAACTTATAACTGGGGGGTACCACATTGTAACGGTTATGACTCACTTATGATCTCACGGAGCCACGACGACAAATCGCCACTGTCCTTGCCGTTCCACAGGGCCAAACCAAGGCAGAGCTGCATGGATCGATCGCACCAACCTGCAAGACCATCCTGCGGCGGAACATCGAAACATCGAAACATCGAAATATCTATGGGTAATATATTAATATGGGTATATTAATGGTATATATATATATTTATTATCTGAAATATATTAATGGGTAAACCATCTATATACCATTATATAATAGGTATTACACCATCTATATACCATATCAAGTAAACCATCTATAGATATATCATTAACATATCAAGTAAACCATCTATATACCATGAAAATAGGTATGATATATGGTATATTAATAGGTATTACCTAAAGATATAGATGGCCCATTTCTAGAAATAGATGGTTTGCCTATTTTCATAGCATGGTGATTTTCCATAGCAAACTGCGAATGTCATAACCAGATTAACCAGATGGTATCTGGTTAGTGAACCGAAGTTTTTAAAATGATTAAAATGATTAAAGTGCATCTGAGTGCATGAAAACCCTGCTTTTGATAGGAAAAATGGGGTAGAGATGTGATCAATGGGGGTTCAGCGACTGATGATCTCAAGAAGGAAGGGGAGAATGCCAGTGATGCCAGTGATGTCCCACAAACATCCACCCAACATCTCCAGTAAGAGGCTTTCAAAGGGCGTCTTTATCCACAAACATAGCATAAAATTGCATAACTGGTGATAAATTACATTAAATTCCCATCATTTCCCCAAAAATTCCCATCACCAGCCGTGCCTCACCCCATCGATATGCGATGTAGTGTGAAGCCTGCAACCGTTTTCAAACAGGTCGCAGTTGATCGGTCATGACGATCGTTTTTTTTTTCGTCCCGACCTCGAAGGGTAGATAGATCCAGGAGTTGCCATGCCCGGCGTAGTCTTCACCTTGGAATTTCTTCAACAAACTCAAGTCAATGAGTTTGTTAATTTCATATAAATGTCATATAAATGTCATTTCATAGTCAACTTAAACGGAACGAGTTTGTTAAAATCATATAAATTCTATATCCAAAATGAATCTCTGTCAATACCATCCAATCTCCATGGATTTCAATCGCCATAAACGCTTCAACCGTGCTTCGTTTCGTCCAAATCCATGCCGGCTTCACGGCAGGTGCCCCAGTGTCGCTCGCTCACCTGACCAGAATTTGAAGATCAAATCAGTAAAGATCAGTTAAGATCAGTGAAGGTTTGATGGTCTTCATCTATTCTATCAGATTCTATCAGATTCCATCAGATTCTATCAGATTCTATCAGATTCTATCAGATTCTATGTATGTATATATATATATATTAATAGAATTTACATAGATATATGCTCTTGACAGACTTCTGACCTCTTTCACTTCGACAATTTCTAAGATGTCTTAGGCTCCAGCGTAGGGGCCCCATCTCTTCCAATCTTCACTCCCTTCTTCGCACCTGGCCGATCATCCCCTTAAACCAGATGATATCATTCTTAACCCCAGATGACATACATATATATATATATATACATATATATATACATAGATATATATATATATATATATAAACATATATAAAAATATAAATATAAATATAAATATAAATGTATATATATATATACAAATATATTGAATGATATATTAACCCAGAGATTGGATGATATAACTATATCAAATCATTCATAATCCGTGATATTAATTGGAAATCATCCAATTCACCTTAAACAGATCCAAGTTTATAACTCAGTATATAACTTAACAGTATGACCCCCTATTTTTTCCCATCCAACAGGGCTCTTCCGCACCAATGATCTAAGACAAGATGCGCAGCTAGACGACCGTGCTCAGGGGAAATCTCCCTGAGGTCCTGTCAGTTGAAACACCCAAAAAATCATGGGCTTGTTGATTCCGATTTTAAACATCCAAGGACCCTAGACTCCAGTAGACTCCAGTAGAATCCAGACTTCAGACTCCAGTAGAATCCAGTAGAATCCAGTAGAATCCAGTAGAATCCAGACTTCAGACTCCAGTAGAATCCAGTAGAATCCAGTACCTTGATAACCTTGACCATTTAAATCATACGCCTAAACTATGAGGATGATGCAGGATCCTCATGGTTTTTTCATGGCTCGAAGCATGGAGCCACTCACGGCCTTTCCAGATACATTCATCGGTGATGGATCAAACGCGCTACGGCCTTGGTCAACAAAAAGATAGGAGAAACCAGAAAAAGATAGAAATGGTTCGAAAAGGACGTCATCAATGCCAGCAAAATATTGTGATGATTTACTTTTCTACCCATTTATAGTGGATTTACCCATTAAAAATGGTGATTTTCCATGTTTTTTGTATGTTTACCAGAGGGTATCTTTTTTGGGGTTTCATTATCATCATAGATGAAGCGATCATGACCTGAGTCTATGTCAACTAGAGTGTCATTTTGGAATGGGGGAAGTCATCGTCCCACCTGTTGAGACACCCTCCAAAGAAAGCTATATCCGGCGACCAAAATTTTTTTTTCACCATCTTCAGCAACATGTTGGGAAAAAAACAACCTGTAAAAATTGTCACCACCCAAAAACGTAAGGAGCATCCCGCCCCAAAAAGAACAAGAAATCGGCCAGAAATGGTGCGCCACAATGCCAATCTATGCCATACGTCACCATCTGGGGCACCCAACTTGCTTGTCGAAATCGATCCACAAATTTCGACTCTGGTGACGTCGCCATGGTGAGCTGGACCTGTGCACAGGGATGAATTCTGGAAGAGAAACTGCTGAAAGGGAACCATGCAGTGGAATTTCAGATGGATAGACCATAATAGATGATGATAATTAGATGACAATTAGGTGATAATCTATAATAAGTTTCAGATTTGTTATAAGATGGAAGTACTCCAAGAAAATTAGATGATGAAGAATGATGAAGATAGATACTTTGGAGCCATGAAACCCTGGATGAACAGACTTTCTCTCCAAGGCAAAGTAGCCCTGGGCAGCCTGGGGAGCATAGGTCCCTCAAAATCGGAGCACAAAGCTGCGGAGAAAAGCCTGAGAAACACATCATAGACACCAGAATATTGCAGATTGGATTGGATTGGATTGGAGGAGGACGTCAACCTGCTCCTCACCGAAGTGAAGTAGTTAAGACGCCGAAATTGCCAACGCAGAGCCGGAGCTCTTTGCACTGAACAAACCGGAGGGCAAG
>Ga0126342_10021275_pt1 | contig 10826 bp, 7 predicted proteins | sample Cyp1metagenome_FD_92528 | JGI IMG/M metagenome (GOLD analysis project Ga0126342, IMG submission 92528) | Coral microbial communities from Lord Howe Island, Old Settlement Bay, Australia - Cyphastrea 1 metagenome | ecosystem: Host-associated > Invertebrates > Cnidaria > Coral ... | reverse complement strand
TTAATGTCATTAATGTAAATTGATAGTCAGTTAATGTCAAATTAATGTCATTAATGTAAATTGATAGTCAGTTAATGTCAAATAATATCATATTCATGTCAACTGATAGTCAGTTAATGTCAATAAATTACCCTTACTGACATCTACTGACACATGTTCTGCTGAGCTGCTGCTTGGGATAGGATTTGAGTGTTCCTTTCAGTGGAAGGCTCGGTCACCGTGGCCGCTATTCGGTGCACATCCTTGGGCGAGGTAAGATGGTGGTGCCCCACTCAGAAGCTGCTGTGATAGTTGAAACATGTGGAAACTATAGATAGATCTACAATAAACATCAATAAAACGTCCATAAACCCTTAGAAATATCTACAGATCATGATAGATCATGATAGATCATGATAGATCTATGTACCAATAGCCATAAACCCAGCGATGATCCAACGGATCCATATTTCACATAAAACCAACACATTTTGATCGCGCCTGGGGGGCATTGACTCGTTCCAACCTGCCTGGTTGGAGCTGGTGTCGTATTTATATGGTTTTATATTGTTCAACTGCGGTTATGGCTATGTCATATGATAATATGATATATAATTGATATATTATATGATTTGATACTTATTAAATCAAGAAGTAACTGGCTTCTTATACAACCAGGGCCAATGAGGGCCATGGGAAACCATGGGAAAATCACAGAATTTCAACGTGGGGCTCCCTGATTTTACATGATTTTACTACCTCATGAAGCATTCCTGGGCTCCTTCAATGGAGGGTCTTGCCACTCTCAGCACTTGCTCCAAGACACAGTACCATCGTAGCAGCTGGTGTAGAAGCACTGGCCCGACGGGTCCGTGGCGATATCCCAGGCATCCCACAGCCCTTGGCGATCCGTTGAGCGGTTTCTGGCCATTCTTGCCCTGAATCGTGATCCGAATGTGTTCAAACTTACATGAATTACATGACATTCCCATATTAGGGTAGGGAGGGATGCTCACATCCATCAATCTGGGCGAGTTGGTGCAGGGTACCAGGCTTGACACATGGCGCCATTTCAGAAACTACCTGTGATTCATTGATTCTCAGTCTTTCGAAACCGATAACTTCCCCTAGCAGACACAAGGGTCTGCACTCTGGTCCAATGTGGACCTGGGCCAAAAAATGGGGATCCTATGGAGAGGGCTTAACGTTCAGCTGATAAGGATTACAATGTAATGTATTTATATATATAAATATATATATATAAATATATATAAGTCAAACAAGGATGGAGTTGAAGAAGGGCACCATGGAGGGTTCTTTATTGAACACCAAGAGGGGTCAGCAAAATGAATCGGTGGAGCACTAGCGTCACCGGTGCAATCAAAAAATGGCTATGCCAGGGTACCATCAACATCCATCAACATCCATCAACATCCATCAACATCCATCAACCACCAACCATGCGGGGGTATTTCACTCATCAAGAAAACATAAAGTTAGTCATCAGGTATCACCTAAGATTGGGACATTGTCGGCATTGCCCAGGCAGACTGCCTCAAGTCCATGAGGAGTTGAAGAGTTCCTGGATGATATTAATCCTGACAGGTGTCTGATCAGAATTGAAAAATCATAGGAAATCTATGATGTCACAAGGAGTCAACAAACAAACATGTCGTTTCTAAAATATATACTGTATCTTATAGACTTGCCGTTATTTATATATCATCAACTTTGCGGATGTCACATGCCAATTAGTTGTTTGTTTGTTCAGCAATCCATCACCAACTAGTGCCCCCAAAGACTCGCAGTCACCAGTGCCAACTCTTGATATCTTGCAGCAAACGTTCAATATCTTTGGATTTGTTGTTGGCCACGTATACGGTATGTATATCTATACACATATATAATTATATATAATTACATATAATTATATAAATTACACACTATACACATCATTTTAAAATGCATATCCCACTTCCGAAAAGCAGAACAAAACTTCCCAAGCTGTTTCTACGAGGGATCCCATGTTTCCCGAAACGTCGCTGACGCCGCTCAGGCCTAGAGTCCCCCAAGCCTGGAGACCTGGAGAGCAAAATGATAGAGACCAACTGGGAGGATATACCATGAGATAACAAATGGTATGATAGCTATATATACCATGATATACCATGTATATGGTATAATAGCTATATAATTATATAGCTAATAGTATCATAGTATATAGCTATAACATAGTATATAATATGTATAATCATAATGGTACCAAATATGTACGGGTTGGTGGTTGACCTACCCCTTCTGAAAAATATGACTTCGTCAGTTGGGATGATTAAATTCCCAGCTGAATGAACAAATAACAAATGTTCCAAACAACCAACCAAATGTATAATGGTACCATTCTTGTATAATATAAATCAATATAATAGCTATACCATAATATATATATAATTATATATATATATGATATGTTGATAAGAATCTTGATTTGGAATCAACACCTCTAAAACATATCATATGTTTTGATGATTTTTGATGGCTAGCTCGGCTAGCAAGAAAAAAACGGCCCGGGATGCCACCCAAAGGCAGAATCCATTTGTAGTGCTTGATGGGGATTACCCCTTCAGGGCTGTGAAGCAATCATCAAACAACAATCATCCGTCAACTATATCCCCACATTTTGGACATATCTTAAACCCATGTAAAAATCCTACAACATTGATGGATCAGTCAGATAAGTCCCCCTTAAACACATAGATAAAATATGATAAAATGATTTAATTTAATATGATAGTCATCACACGTTTCTTATTTCTTGCCGTGTCCCGCCTTGCCCGTCTCCAACTCCAGACGCTCCAAGAACCCGCAACCGCCGAAGTAGTCGGACTGATTCCAACTGAAGACCTCAGCGGCGATGTTTTTGGCCAGCTCCTGGTGGACATGGGGACGTACTGAGCATAGAAACGTTAATTCAATGTAGCTATAGACCCTGAAAAATCACCCCAACATAAATCAGGAATGGGCATTCCTTTTGAAACCAGAGGGTATTGCCGCGGTAGACGTGTCTGAAACAATCGACAGTGACACATTGAAAGAAGGCTCTGTCCATGTTCCATGTTTAGTGGGATGATAGCCATGGGATCAGCGAAATGGGAACTTATCATCACCAGGGTTATTCAAATTAGGCTACCACGAAACATCCGAAACGTGAAAGCTTCTCATACCATATGATATGACATCATTTCAGTTGGTTGTTGTACTACCCATGTTGAGACATGCCATACAGTTTCAGCAATCATTTCCCACGGATTTTCCAATGGCAATTCCTCATTCCCTTCAACAAATGGCATGAAAAGGACATCAACCATGGCATGTCCCTATGATTGGTCAACTCTATTTCCATCCGGTGACCTCATGCTGTCGCCAAAAACATGAGTCTGATTCAAATTTTGCATGCCTTTGTCGACCGACAACATGTGTGTAATTTGCAAGTCTCAAAACCAGCCATTCCTCTTTTGGTGCAGTTCCATCCGCATGGGTGAAATCCAGTTGCGTTGTGAGAAACGGTATTGGCTACCCTTTTTGCTGCAGTTAATGTCAACCCTGGATTCATAGACCCTGCCTATCAATTGGGGGTCTTACAGCAAAAATAGCAATCAATTACTAAAATTGCTAATTCATCCAATTTAGTAGTAATTAATTTATATAGTTTAACCAGGATTAAACTGAAACCCACTGGTATAAGGCTGTCTTTCTTCAGGCACCACATGGGATGCCCGGCTGCATAGGACTCGTCGTGAACCCTCATGAAGATGGCCGCGCTGTCGGTGATCTGAACGTGGGACCCGTTTTTTTTTCAACAAATCCAGTGAATATCTTTAGGAGGGGTACCAAGTGTATGTACATACTGTAGACGTACGCAGTATCTCATAGTATCTCTCTATTTTTTCAGGGCGAAAGAAGCTGGCAACTAGACTTTTCAAACATCCATCCAGTGTTGGAATCTGATGAGCTGGCTTTGGTTTTTTTGGATCTACAAATGACTATCAGTCATGTCACCACCGGATGAGTCAACCCTGGCTGATGAAAAATAGGGTAGTTCTCCCAAATAGTGAGCTCAGCTGCTACCAGTACTGTGCAGGTCCTTTCCTCCCAATGAGACATAATTGAACAGCCAGGTGAGACTTGGTGAACAAAAAACGAGCCAAATGAAAAATAACAATCAAGATCGATCAAGCACAAGGACCAGTTTAGCCCAGGGCCGAGATCGAAAGTGAAGAAAGGTGGTCTCGAATCTTCAGAGCATCATCATATTTGGATGTAAATCAAGTTGGCACATTTCTCAGTTCTCCATGTTTTTTCGTCCGGAAATCCACGCAAAAGTATTGAATGAACCCGTCTTGGCCATCTCAACCACCGTCTGGTCGAACCAACCCTGACCACTGCTGACCAATTGGATATCCTACAAACAAACACATGATGTTCAATCACTTTTTCGCAGGAGTAGTAGTATCACAGTTTTGTTCTATGCTCATATCCCCTGATTGTGAAAAGGTCTCTGGTAAACAGACCCAAACGATAATCATGGGACCTATCTAGGAAAGGGTACTGTAGCAGGGATTCAAGATGTGCACAGCGCTATTTTCACACATTATTGAAGAAAATCAATCGAGAATAACAATATATTTTGATGCACAGTTTATGCACAGTTTATATCCTTGGTCCTCATTCAGGTCTTTTCTTATATATATATAGGTCTTTAGGTGGCGACCTATTCCCATTAGATCCCATTAGGACTTAGGTACTCGTATATTATTTACGCTCTAGATCAACCGTGGCAATGGAAAACCCCCCATTTATAACCTCCACTGATAGAAACTGGTTGGTGGTTTCAACCTCTCTGAAAAATATGAAAGTCAGTTGGGCTTACTATTCCCAATATATGGAAAATAAAAAAAAGTTCCAAACCACCAACCAGGAAAGTGTCCGTTGCCACATTTGATTACCGCAGGGTTTAGCAAGCAAAAATGACATCGAGCCTTGGCTGAGAGCTTGATGATGCCGCTGCGTTTCTGCTCCTGGCCATGGCACCAAAAAGCCCCTTGGATCGCTTTGAGCCGACCCAAGAAAGGTCGGATAAGATCATCTGTGGGCCGTGAGCCATGCTGGTGCTCCACCCACAAATGGGATCATCGACATAACATCAGTTTGATACATCTCTCAACCCGTCCTAACAAGAGTCAATGCTAGTCTCCAGAATCGCTTTAAAGCAGAATTCTTGGACACACCAATATACTGAAGCAGAAACACCATAGTGTTTCCTCTAAGATGGCCCCTAAGTCACATACACTGACAGTCCAGTCGCAGTCTCCTCAACCTCTTCTTTGCTCCAAGGGCTATAATTTTCGATTTCCGCATCTTTCTGCGCGAGCAAGGCTGAAGAATGCTGGATAAAATCATTCCCGGGACACCAAGGAGTGGGGTCAAGGGCCAAAAGACGCAGGCTTTCAAACTGGGCCCCCTAAACAAGGTCAAAGGATCCAAAGGCAAATCATCAGCCATGGATCGTGGTGTTTCAATGGATCAAATCTTTGGCCAATTGGACAGCTAGGTGATTTTGATGGATTTTGGAAGCCCATCTCATAAAAGTTTGCCAGTGGGTTTCACACTCAAAGCGCCCACTTTGGAATGCCCGCTCAAACCATGTTTCTGAAAACTCCGGCGACGGCAGTCAAATCGAAACATAATTAGCGGTAGTCAAATCCACGCCTACTGAGTAGCTGAGTAGCAAAACCACTCTGACCACGCTGGTGCATTTTTTTGAAGTTCAACAATTTTGATTTTGGGGGTCAGGTATTAATACTGTTTGCAATCAATCGGGATCAGTAATTACAGGATAAATCCTCATTCGTGGTAATATCATCCAACAAACGTTATATAACTATTACCATTGGCTACGGCTACGTATGTATCCACTTCTTGTCCTCATTTCAGAGTCCTAACATACGTCTGGTATGTGGTTGAGCCACCGAAAAAACGGTAGATTTGGGATCATCATGCAATTGTCAGTGAGATGGGAATCAGACGTAAGATATATTTTTGGCCACCAACCAGTCGAAAGACCCAATTGTCTACGTCCTGTAGAGATCTCCCAAGTTGCCGGTTGCCCCAACCAAAAAATGAAAGTGGGCATTGGGAATGCCACAGTCTGCCATTTTCCCTGATAAAACCTAGCAACACATTAAACAACAAGGTCAAAACACATGAAGCACTTGACAAAAACACCGCATTTACCAGGTGTTTTCGCATGTTTTTTAGCCAGGTTATACAAGTGTTCAAATACTGTAGTTGCTTCCATGTTCAATCCCAAATCTAGAGGTTTCACAAATCTCTCGTGCCTCTTCCTCCCACACCTGCTGCCTCAGCGGAAAAAAGTCTGGACGGTTTTGGAATGAACCAAGGCAACATCTACAGTGACGGTCATTATACAGGAACACCATAATCTCAACCAGGATTCTTTTGTTTTCGAATCATGGGGTTCCTGTCTGATCCAGTGAAAAATAACTTACGACCAATCTAATGAGTTTTAAAGGCTGGTGTAATTGCCAAGCTATGAATTATTCTCCATGGTTCAAGTGTCTCTGGTCCCGAGTTTTGGTCGACCAGAACACTTCACAGTCATCATACCTAACTATTGTTCTTCTTTTAGAGTCACTCACAAAATAGAACCGTGACTTACCACTTTTTGAGTAGGATTTGACATTCCTGTCTTTTGGAGTCTTTTGGTGGATTGAGATGAACAGATGGCAAATTCACTTCGCGAATGCTGCATAATGATTGCCGGTATTTCACCGGTCAAAGGAATAATGGAGTATATTAAAGCATAAGATTCAACTGTTGGTAGAGGAAACGGCCAGCATCAGCCAGCCAAAAGCAAGATAGATCACCTAGGGTAGGGGTTGAGATGGGTTTTTCTCAATACAGTAAATCAGCAAACCAGTGAAAAAGAACGGAAAGACTGTCTGTCCGGAATGCTCAAAGTAAAATCTCTGAATCCGGCAGCCCAACCTCTGACCCAACTCCCAAACAATTCAAGCAACCCAGCTATTACCATGGCAACAAAAACAGTTGACATCGCCAAAAACCTCTGCAGTTGAACAACTTCGCAAGCTTATCTTAGCTTTGGTGTCCAACTCTTTCTCAGGTTTCAACACCCACAGAGCCGGCCTTTATCGCTTTGTTTTGAATCTCAACAGCTCGTTGACCATCGATTTTTATCCGCCCAGGTAGCCACGTCCCTTCAACCAAGCGACAAGAGTTTGTTGCTTGCGAGAGGCCAGGTGCCTCGTTGAGAAACGCTGGATGATATTGGATTATTGTAAGAGATTGATTGACCCATAAAATATCATAAACATCTATGAACATGGCTATGACTCAAAACCCTGGCACCCAGATGGTATTCTAAAATAGCTGCTTAATATATTATGATTCCCCCATGGTAATAATAGGTTTTGATCCAAACCCTATATTATTCACCAGTTGGTTATTACATGTTATTACTGGTGATTGGATATGGGTTTGTTTTAAACATCATAAACCATCATAAAATCCTATGGCCCTGTGGTGGACCACAAAGTTGTTGGTGGTAGCCACAGTGCTCAGCATACTTGTTGCCTACATATTAAGCTAAGGTTTCCTCATTACTTAGTAATAATGACCAGCGTCAATCCCCATTTTCATACAGTTTTATTAGAAAACGTTTCACTTGTTTTTGATGGCTAATGTTCATCTTTCACCGTTATTGTTTGGACATGTTTGGGCACTTACCAGACTTACCACTTCTTAATATATATTTTCTTGATTGCATGGCCATGTTTGACCTTGTGTGTTGGAACAATGGCACTGTTTCTGACCAACCCCGGTTTTTCAATGTTATGTTTTGGAAAACCCCCAGTTGTGGTTGATTAAATTATATCAAATTCTTATTTTCCCCCTACCTTTCGAAAAACACAACTTTTGTGCTGGCCAACCCCCTCATTTATTGTTCGTCATTTGATCGAAAATCAAAAAGATCTGGTCGCTGAAGTTCCATTTTTCCCACATGAGAAGATGTTCACATCATATGTTCATATGTTCACCACTTTTCCAACCAGTTTCAAAGGCTGTTCACCATTTTTCCCATTTGTTTTTTTCCACATTTTCACCATTATTCCCACATCTTCAGAGGTGTTTCTCCATGTTTCCCAGCAATTTCAAAGGATTTCCCCCATGTTTCCCAGCAGTTTCAAAGGATTTCCCCCATGTTTCCCAGCAATTTCAAAGGATTTTCCACATGTTTCCCATATGTTTCCCCATTTTCCCATGTTTCCCAGCCATTTCCCGTTTTGGAGGCCATTGCACCACCTCCGTTCCAAGTAGCGCGCCAATAAGGTGGCCTTCTCCAGCGACCAGGCGTCGCTGGATCTCAGGCGCCAGAACCTGGGTTTATTATTGTGTTACCAACGTTCTACAGTATATATAGACATAATCTATATATATATATATTAAATAATAGATAGTTTATATATAATTTATGTATAGTTTATAGATGTTAGGATTATAGTTAACTAACATTATGCTAGCATATATTATATATAATTAACTTACAAATGATATATTTCCAAATCTAAAAATTGTACAGTAAATAGTTAGCTACCATATAATCTATAACGATGAATAAACATATGTATATATGTATATCATGTTGATCATATAAATATATTTAGTTGATAGTTAAATATTACACGTATATGTATATATAAATATATATGTAGCATAATATACATGTGACTATATACGTATATACGTATATATATATATATATACATATATACGTATATATATACATATATATACATACATATATACGTATATATATAATGGTCACACAATCATACTGGTCAATCACTCCCGTGACATCGTGACATATTCGAATAACAATAGTCCTATCCGCCTCATCGACTCTGGGATAAGTGATGGGGTCGCCCATTTTTCTAGACACACTCCCAGATGGCCCACGATTACATATTCAATCCACGCATCTAGCAATGCCAGCAGAATATTTCATGGGAAAGTTGCTATCATTTGGAGATATAATGGAAATATAGTGGGAGTGTACTCGGGATATGTATATAGATACAATGGATAGATTAGATTGCAGTTATATCACAGAGGGGATGCGATGTACAAGTATCAATATGTGATAAATGGAAAATGCTAGGCAAAAAACGATCTGATGAAAAGGGAATATAATAGATGTGTGTAATATATATATATATATATACACGTATAATTAAATACATATGTAAATATATATATATAGAGTGTCCGAAATAGTTCACTATCCTGATAAATAATGAGGATATACTTGTGATATCTTTGGATAAAACGTAAAAAATACTCATCTAGTGAATAAATTATGGCGTGGACTTACAAAATTATGATCAATTATGGGGATTTGCACACCTAGTTGTGGATGAACATCCATTTAGAAAGTGGACTATAAGCCATGTCAAACTGCGGAATAGCATGGTATATCGGTATATCTCCCACATTGAACAAACGCTTCCTGGGTTTTTCAGAAGGTTTACACAGCAAGTCCTTGGCTGATCAATAATTTCGCCTATGAAGAAATTTGTCGCTGTTGATTCATAACACACCCAACCACGGGGATTGAAATCGAGTTAACACTTGCAAAAGTTGGTATATGCAGAATGCATTTTTTGGGGAATTATAATATAACAATCAATTGGCAGACTTTATGGAGCATTTTTACACACTATCATGAGATTGCATAATATGGTGATGTTGACAGTCATCCCCGTAACTGATGAACCCATAATAAATAGCCCAGAAGAAAATCTACTATATAGGTATTGTGGTTACCGCAGTAATGACCCCACATTGTTAAATATACTTTTGCAATAAACAGGACGGGCCAATATTGATGTTCAATGATATTTACATCAATGTAACTAGACCCTAAATGCATCGATGCAAAATTGTATCTTGGCCCAAATTTGTTTGGTGTGTTTCAATGTTAATGGGCAAATTGTGTGTCTGGGTACAACCACTTACAATTCAGTTGATGTAAATTATGTGTATATGTGGATGTATGTACATTGGACACAAATACAAGGTAACAGGGTAGATAGATGGACGGCTGGAACAACATGGCTACTATACGTACTATATTCATACACATTTTACTACCCTGCACTGTTACTGTAGTTAAGACAGATATCGTAAATTCATGTAAATTCACCATTTAAAGACGATTTCTGTGGGAAACCCATGGTGCTGTAAAAATAGATTTCCATATTACCCCAGCGAAAACGAAACGTGTTCGCCCAGAAACCAGAAGACTGAGCTATCAACGTCATCGCCTCAGTGCTGGGCCATGTTCCATGTTCCAAACGGTTACATTACCGGTACCGGTCGTCTTCGTCCTTGACGGTCGCCCCACATCTTATCGGAGGTCCCATTTTTTTCGATTCATCCAATGGCTTCCCCAAAGAATCGGCAAGCGGCGTGGTCCTATTACATCCTATCACTATAGTCACTATACATCTGTGAATACACTATATACTGTATACTGGTTCGTGGTATACCTACCCCTCTGAAAAATATGAGTCAGCTGGGATTATTCTTCCCAATATATGGAACAATAATTAAAAAACAAACAAATCACTTTACTTCGAGTGATCCCCACCATGACATTTATCGATTTGTTGCTGGCAAATCTTCTGGCATTCTATCTGACATATCTTCTGGCATTCGATCCGGCATTCTATCTGGCATATCTTCTGGCA
>Ga0126342_10021274_pt1 | contig 10826 bp, 11 predicted proteins | sample Cyp1metagenome_FD_92528 | JGI IMG/M metagenome (GOLD analysis project Ga0126342, IMG submission 92528) | Coral microbial communities from Lord Howe Island, Old Settlement Bay, Australia - Cyphastrea 1 metagenome | ecosystem: Host-associated > Invertebrates > Cnidaria > Coral ... | reverse complement strand
ATCACCATTAAATCACCATAAATCCCATTAAATCACCATTAAATCACCATTAAATCACCATTAGATCACCATTAAATCCGATGGAAAATCACCATTAATTCACCATTAAATCACCATTAAATCACCATTAAATCCCATTAAATCCCATTAAATCCCTTTAAATCCCATTAAATCCCATTAAATCCCATTAAATCACCATTAAATCACCATAAATCCCATTAAATCACCATTAAATCACCATTAGATCACCATTAAATCCGATGGAAAATCACCATTAATTCACCATTAAATCACCATTAAATCCCATTAAATCCCATTAAATCACAATTAAATCACCATAAATCCCATTAAATCACCATTAAATCCCATTAAATCACCATTAATTTATCATTAAATCACCACTGGTTGGTGGGTTTTTCCACCAAAAATGTTCTGTGGAAAAACCATCAATCCGCTGAGTTGGATGATCCCTTGAAGCCCATGGATACCATCTTCGTTCACGTGGCCACTGGAGCTGGGCCTGGACACCCAGCCGATAGGCTTAGATAGGCTGCTTGGATAGTACACGTGTATAGATAGTCGCATCCTGACTTATAGTTAGACTTATAGTTTTTCGACTTAGTTAGACTTATAACTTTTTTGACTTAGTTAGACTTATAGTTTTTTCGACTTAGTTAGACTCAGCCAACAGAAAATATGATGTTTGGCGATGTTTTTTGCTAGGGATCTATTGGACCTGAGGTTGGCAATGATCTGATATTTGCTTGGAGGATTGAACTATATTGAACTGCATCAAGTGATGGAACGGGTTGTGATCCATGAGTATCATTTGTAGAGAGGGGGCTATGGACTTCCACTTATGAGCCATGACATATATACGTAATTATATACTACATATATATATACATAATATGTCGATATATCTTTATAATGTATATGATCCAGACATGGAAATCTGCAGCTTGTCATTTGGCCCTGGCGCCGCAAAGATTCCGTGAATCAGGCCTCGCGTGCAGATCCTTGAGCCGGCGCTACCGCTGCGGCGCTCTGGAGGTGGGATGTGGAGGAGGAAAACATGTGGAAAGTCTGTTAGTGATATTTTGTGTACCTATATTATATATATCATATATATATATAGAGATATCATATATATATAATATATATATAGAGATATCATATATATATAATATATATATATACTTTTCAGTAAATCATGGAAGAATATGTAAAAAAAAAAACCTTGTAAATGGAGGTTTTATTGGGATTTAATGGGGACAAAATGAGATACGAATAGAGATATTCTGATGGAATTTTGCCAGTTGAACCAACTGATGATGTCCCCACCGGTGTCATCAAAGGTGGCTGGCTGGGAAATCCGCGGTAAATGGGGGATTTTCCATTGCCATGTTTGATAAATCCAGGTGATATTTCTGAGAGGATCCATGCAGAATTATTATGATGGAGTTCATTGACAGAAAATCTAAGCGTCTGTGGTTGATTGGATGTTTGGGACGGTTTTGGGAGTATGTTTTCAAGTGGATTTTGGTGTCCAACAGATTTTGGTGGGTTTTTCGACCAAGTACCGTAGCTTGATCCTTCGGATTGAGTTTGCAGCAAGGACATATGAATTCATATGAGAGCATTGATACCCTCTGGTAAACTAACATAACTATTGAAAACACCATTTTTAACGGGAAAATCCACTATTTCGACTGGGCCATTTTCAATAGCTTTTTGTATGTTTACCAGGCCGGGTATCACCTACCCGCTTTTGTGATGTGAAATCCTTCTTTCCGGGATGAACCTATAGCCTGCTGGCCAGGAGACGACGTCGTTGTCTCAGCATCGGATGAGTTGGGAATGATTGGGTGCCCATGGGAATGTATTGGACACTTTAGAATGAAATCTGTTTATGCATGACGAATCTTGTGCTTTCATTGGTAGCATTTTTTTGTATGTGTTTGAGCTGAATGCATTTTCCAGCTAACGAAATTTTGTCAGCAGCATTTGAATGAAACAGTCTAAAGGAGGACTCACTTATATCGTTTTTTTTTACAAACAGCCTTGGATTTCTCAAGATTTTAATCCAATGAATCCAATGCTGAGACACCATTACCCTCTGGTAAACGTTTACATAGCCATGGAAAGATCCACCATTTTTCATGGGAAAATTCACTCTAAATGGCCATGTTCAATAGCTATTTTGACATAACCAGAGGGTAGTCATCAGCTACTCGAAGCGGGTCTCGTTCCTCCTTCGAGGTTCGTTTCAAAGCGCGTCTGTTGGCCACTTCCTGTGGCACCAGTGCCATGGCTGCTGCTGTGGCTTGGGTTGCCCAGTGAAGCGCGGGAGGTTGCCGTGGTGAATCTCCACCAGAAATGGTGATTTAAAATAGGAAAACCATAGGAAAACCATAGGAAAATGGTGATTTAATGGGTTTTAATGGTGATTTAATGGAGATACCCTCTGGCAATGACTAACATAGCGATTGAAAATGGCCCAGTCGAAATAGTGAATTGTCCCATTCAACATGGTGGATCTTTCCAGTTCGTTTTTTGTAAACGTTTACCAGAGGGTAACCTTGAAAAACCCATGATTTTACCAATAAGACTTGTGAGTTCATTGTGATTTTAAGGGGGATCTGGGAACGAAACCCTGCACATCCAGTGGGGCTGTTTTTCGTGGAAGATAAATGGATAGATAATATGATGTAATGAGATAGTGGAGATATATGATGGATAGATAAACCCTATAATATATCTTATAGTGCAAGATAATATGATGTAATGAGATAGTAATAACCTCCATAATTAAGTTGGGATGTAAATGATATAACTCCAACTATGGCTTAGTATAGCCCAATGTGTGGGGATGGCTACTGATGAAGCAATGAGAAAATTTCCCCAATGTGTGGGAATCTCCAAGTTTTCCCACCTCCGTCAGATTTTCTAAGAAGCCTATAGGCTAATGGATCAAATACCAAGTTAATCACTGTCAATTATTGTTAATCATGCATATTTTACACCATACAGACGTTTGCTATATATGTATATAAACATATACATATACAGATATAATTATATATATAATATAAATATCTAAATCTATGTATTTTTACACATAGATACATATCTTCTACAACCATATTTCGTACATAGCTATGATATATACCGCCACACAGGTGGTCTTCTCCTCCGTGCCCGGAGAGGGAGCTGAGGACCCAAGCGCCAGGCGAGCATTCCATGCAGGAAATGGTGATACCATAGAGGATGGTGCCCAGTGGACTGCCCCAGTGATGTTTAGTTATAAGTTTCTTTATAAACTTTATAAACCTCATGAATATATGAATACGATATAGTTCGTTGATGTTTGTTGGTTATCGTTATATCTACCATAAACCAATTATCGTTATATCTATATACCATTCACTATACTTAATTATCGTTATATCTACCATAAACCATAGAATTCAGCCACTTAGAAGGCAACTGAATGCTATGTTGGGGGCCCCATCTTGTAGAAAATTTTGGCAATATTCCAATATTCAGTTTTTCTAACCATCAAACATATTGGAGTATGATCCTAAAATGTATTATATGAAGTAATATATTGGGTGTAATTCATGGTGGTAATTCATGGGAGATAGCTATCACCAAACTTGATACCTTGATACGAGCTTCGTAGAGGATGACTGAACATGTATTATATGAAGCAAAGAGCAGATTTGTTTCTGGAAAATGAACATATTTCATGGAGACATTTCATGGCATACGATGCGATCCGAATGTTAAATGTTGGTTGAACTATGTTGAACTGTTGTTCGGAAACCGCTTGATGGATGGGTCCTATATCAAATACGATCCGGTAGATGAATATATATATATATATACTGTATACACAATTGGTAGAATGAAAGATTATATAGCTAGAACTGCACAGACAGTAGAAGCGGATGTTCCAAAAGATCATTAACAACAGTTTCTGGTTGGTGGTTTGGAACATGAATTTTATTTTTCCATATATTGGGAATAATAATCCCAGCTGACTTTCATGTTTCTCAGAGGGGTTGAAACCACCAACCAGGTTTGGAATATAGATGGTTGATGATTACTGGAGGTTGCACTACCGGTCTATTGGGGATGATGTTTGATAAACTTGGAATGATAAACAGTGGTGATTTGGAGGTTGCATGGCATTTACCACTAATGTTCATTCTGCATTGATATACTTATTTAATAATATATATATATGTATGTACCCTCTGGTAAACTAACATAGCTATAGAAAATCACCATTTTTAATCCACTATAAATGGCCAGAGGGTATGTATTATATCCATTCATAGCTATCAATATGTCTCCATTGATCAGTGTTGTATCCATTAAATTCACTATCAGCAGGTTTTTTCCACATTTGTGGGTGAGAAAATACTCCCATACAAATCATAAAATTGCATGAGCCTTTTTCTTTTGGTAATTGCCCAAAGACTGTTGGGGGGTTGTATATCCATTGATAAAAATATTCACGTAAATCTTATGGATACATTGTTTTTGTCATCATTATCAGTATATCCATTGGTCTCCATTAAACATGGCCACAAACCATCATAACATCAAAACTCATCAAATACATGTCCATATCGTTCCGTTATTTTCCCTTGGTATCCATAGATCTTGGCGATTATACTACACTTATTATATCCACCTCATAAAATCATAGAACACCTCAATGGGAACTTCAGGATCCTCAATAGAACCATATTTTGGGGGCATATCCCCTTACATAACCCAAAACAGACCTTGTATGGTACCATCTGGTTATTTTTTACATAGCCATGGAAAGATCCACCATTTTGAAGAACGGTAAACCATCTATTTCTATGGGCCATGGCTTAACCATGGCTATGTAACAGTCATAACCAGATGGTAGGTACCTTCAAACAACCAGATGTTGGGGGGCATATCCCCTTACATAACCCTTCCAAAACAGACCTCAGACCTTGTATGGTATACCAACCTTCCAAAAATCGCTCCCAAAAAAAACGGTCATTTGGGTATGGGTCAATACCTATAGATACATATTTTTAGTGGGTTATTCACATCCATTTTAACCCAGCTATTTTTTGGGGTTCACGGCACGGTACCAGGGTTTTGACCCATCCCCATTTTTCAAAGCCAGGCCAGAGCTGGTCCTGTCCACCACGGTGATGAACATCTCGCAGGATGTGCAGCCGGACGACAACTTTGAGGTGGCGAAACTGGAGGGCGCTGGGCATACGGACGGACCGGTGTAGGGACCGGTGTAGGGCCCTGGGGTTTCTGGGAATCCATGAGAAACATGGTGAAACATATGGGTTAAGCCATGGTGAAACATGAGAAACATGGTGAAACATGGTGAAACATGGTGAAACATGAGAAATATATATATATATGGTTTATAATGGAAGACTCCTATTAACCCATTTAGTTGGGATGAAATGTGATGAAACATGATGAAATCCAAAAAAAATATGCCTTTTTTGACCCTGACTTTTGAGTAATTCTTAATGGATGGATTGAGCTGAGACAAACTATAGAAAAGCTGTTGGTGTTTAATCCGAAATACAGATGTAGGGGTTTCCTGTAAACTTTCTCCTAGACTGATTCTGGGATATCATGGTATTTTCCTTTGTATTTTGAGGTGGCGAGCCACAAAGGCGAAGTCTCAGTCGAAGCATGTCTGACATGGCCCCATGTTTGAACACTCCTAAAACTTGCCACCCCTCAAACCAAAACGACCCTACCTTGAGCTGGGGGTTGGAAGACTAGCTTCTAAACATGAGTGATTCCCTATTTTACTAACCACAATTCCCATGATATGTTTGCAAGTTTTTGTTCATATACTAGTTGTTTTTAATGTTTACTTCCATATGATGCGAGAACACTATGTAGTCATTGAACATCTAAATGTATAAACACAACACATGATATAGTTATGACTATTGGATGACTAGTTAGCCTACGATTTGAATGTGCGAAAAAAGTTTGGTCAAACTGGAGGTGAATCATCAAGTGATCCACAGAATCCCGCCATCAACGAAACAGTGGGGATGACGGTGAAATGGGCACTGCCCTGTTGAACGAAACAGTGGTTATCGGCAGACGTGATTCTGACCATCTACGCTAGTACTGCCGAATTTTTCACTTGTGGATACCCGGCCTGGTAAACGTTTACATAACGAACTGGAAAATCACCATTTTCAATGGGCAAGTCCACTATTTCGACTGGGCCATTTTCAGTTCGCAAACTGTAACAAATTACCAGAGGGTACGTTGAAATAAATGCTTACAATGTGAGGCCCCCGTTCGATAGCTAAGTTGGTGCCAATAATTCCAATTTCACTATGGTCTATGGTACGCAAATAACTTATAACTATAGTTACTGGGACTTATAAACCAACTTTGCTATCTTGGGGGCCTCACATTGTATGAATCATGACAGGATTCGACCTCCAAAGACAGATGTTGGCAGGACTTGACCACTTGACCACTTGACCAACACTTGTATCGGCTTAGCCGTGCAAAATGGTGAGTTCACCAATTTACGACACACCATTTTTTTCAGCAAAGAATTGGAAAGACCAACGGACATGCTATGAGGCTCCTCAAGTCTGGAACCTGATGATTGGATGCTTTCTGTCAACATTTGGGGATATAATGTTTGGAACCTGGCCCTGTGTTGTTTTGTGAGTGGTTGATTAATGTCTTCAACCTTGGTCTTATACTCTTATGGTCACACTGCCTGAATCCCCAATATGTTTTTAGCGGCGTCTCAAGGCACTGAAGTGGACACGGACAGAGAACTTACATCCCCCCAACTAACATAGACCCTGAGAATCACAAGATATCACAAGTGTTTATTTTGGGGGATGGTATATGTAAAAGTACACCAAAACCCATATGATATCATGTAATGATATTACAATATATTATGAATACACAGTTTGTAGTTGCTGCGGATTTGCGCAACACACTGGTGACGTGACGTTTGACGTTTCGTTGGGCGTTCCCCGCAGCACACCTTTGGCCCCAGCCGTTTTGCTGGGCGCCCGCAATGTCCTTTGATCGTGCAGGCCATGGACGGAGTGGTTCCTGTATAAAAACTGGTTGGTGGTTTGGAACAGTTTATATTTTTCCATATATTGGGAACAATAATCCCATCTGACTAATATTTTTCAGAGGGGTAGGTATACCACCAACCAGAAAACATATGGAAACTGGTCACCGGTTGATGGTTTCAGATGTGTGATGGCAATAAACTAGGAGTACGGTTTTCTTGGGTTGAAACCAGCTTTATTTCATCAGTTCAACCTTTTTTATGGTTTGTTCAGTGTATCTAACCACCGTGCTCCACCCCGCATTTTTTCCCAATGCTTACTCATAAAAATCATCTCAACGTCTCATTTGTTAGTTGAAAGCCATCTAAAACCATCCCCGCATCACATCAACAGTCCTCATTTACATCATTTACCCTCAGGTTATGACTAACATAGCCACGGTTAAGCCATGGCCCATAGAAATAGATGGTTTACCGTTCTTAATAGCATGGTGGATCTTTCCATTTCGCAAACTGTAACAGTCATAATAGTCATAACCAGAGGGTACATTTTCTCACATGGAAAACCATCTTAAAAATCACCTCTTATTTTTGCCATCACATTCCCATAAAATGATGGAAATCTATGGAAAAAACACCTTTTTTGATGGATCGCCCATAGATTTCCATCATTTTCCCCAGCACAAAAACCCCCAGCAAGGACCCGGCGAGGGCTCGCCCTCGCCGCCGAAGCTGTCGCCGAGCGCCTCGCGGCAGAGCTTGTCCTCGGATGTGACGACGAAAACGCTGAGGACCGCTGGTTCGTTCGAAATCATCAAGCACCAGATGTTTAGTTATATAGTGGTTTATAACCAGATATTAACCATCATAAACAGTATAGTTGACCATCTATAACCATCTATCTGGGTAAATTTCATCACGACCTCACTGTTCTCCCTCACTGGAAATGATGGTTAATAAGGGAAATCATCCTCAAATGGCCTTAATTCAGGTTGGTGAAATATTTTAATTTGCCCAGATGGAGAACTGGACAACCATTATATTAAATGGTTATCTATTACGTAATATAGAAAAGTAGTAGTTTCACATGATTAATATATATATATATATATATTTATAATTTATTGTATCATAATAGTTAACATCAGGATTATATCTATACTAATCTTATTTAATATGGTTGGAAATCACTTATGGTGGTTCTCATCAATTAATAGAACCATCATCAATTAATATGCTTCGCATCACTATTGGTGGCTAACTATTAGTGGACAGCACTAACTATTAATGATTGTCATAATGGACAACTGGACAACTGGACAACAATTAGCAAGTGTATCATAATAGTTAACATCATTAATATTTATATTAATGGACAACCATTAACCATATTAATCACCAGTGATATATGGTTCCTTTAGTAGAGTCAAACTAACATGAATACTAGTTTGAATGCTATATTGACCATTAATAGTGACTGACAATGAGATGGTGATATGAAATGTGATGCTTAATAGTTATGAATGGTGAGTCTTGGTGATAAATGGTGCTAACAACGATTATTGGTTATTGATTGCCAATGGTGGTGAATGATGATTTGTGATTATGAACGGTTTTGCCAATTATGGTGGTTATCAACGGTTAATAGCACCATCTCATTTTTCTCAGCCAATCATTGATAATGAATGACAAGTTTCATTTTTGATGCTAATGATGATCATGATGATCATAGTGATAAATGGTTCGTGGTGATAAATGGTGATAGCAATGATGATGATAATAGTGATAATAATGATGATTATCATGATGATAATGGTGATATCAGTGATAATGATGATAATGCTTGCTTTCATTAATCACGATTTTCAATCAGTCATGAACAGTATCATTCATGAAGGGAGAACTAATTACTAATAGCTAGTATTGGTGCTTAATGGTGATTGATGATGATTTAATTAAATTTGATAGGATTTAATGGGATGTACCATCAATTTAACTATAGCGATTGAGAATGGCCCATTGGTAGTTGTTGTTGTTATCATAATTGTGAGATTCCATAGCTGTGCTAGTCCACCAGAAGGTATATTTAAAACACATGCCGAAGATTGATTTGCTTCGAAGTTTTCCCCTGTTTGTTTTTTTCTTAAATATCGGGGGATATCTAACCATCAGTGGATATAACTATTATACCCTATTGCCATTGGACATGTCTTAAACATTGGTTAATGTTGACTATATTCACCATTGTTTTGTTTGGGATTATCAACAAAACACTTACGTTGGGTGTACCAGTTATATTGATAGATGATGATAGACTGGTTAAACGTTGTTTAATGCTGTGTTTTCTTGGATATTGATGGGATTTGTATGGTTCTAAAATGTTCTAACATATTTTGAACACTTGTTTCAAGATTGGTTGCAAACTTCATGGATATCATCAATGGATATAGGAATAACATGGGATAATGTCATGGGATTTACCACCAACTTGATATGATACTTGGGAATACAAATTTGTGATACCACAGATAAAACCACCCATGAAAGATTTGCCTGTCTCCTGATCTTCAGGTTGATTGCGTTACACCTTCAACACATGTTTTCTTGGTTGAACACAATGAGCATATTCAAAAAAACAAAAACATGTATCCAGTTGATGAACATTAAAGATCATCATATTCTCATCTGTTCCATTTTGAATAGTTTACCCTCTGGTAATTTAACATAGCTATTGAAAATGGCCATTTATACTAGATTTTCCCATTAAAAATGGTGATTTTCCATAGCTATGTAAACGTTTACCAGGCCGGGTACTACATGTTTCTCCAATGTCTACCTCAATTCCTCGCAGGAAGTCGGCCTTTACGGGGCCGGACGACAATAGCGAAGCGCATGCCTTCACACTGTCGAATTTCATCCTACAGGAGGGCTTCGGCGGCGCCGTTGGTTGTTGGAGATTGTTACTGCTGCTATTGCTGCTTTGGGTTGTTGGATATTGTTGGATATTCTATTGCTGTTACATATTATTACTGGTTGAATTTTCTGTTATTGAAGCTATTGCTTATCTAGTTTCAATCGCCAATATTCAAACCGCTTCATTGCTAAAAGTTGTTTTTGCTTTGCGTGGAAATATGACGTGAATGAGAATGCTAGCTTATTTTGGAGATTTTCGTGGATTTTTATTAAAGCCAGACTGGGCATATTTGATGGGATATAGATCCGGACAAAACTGGATAGGGGTGAAGAAAACATAGGGATTTTAACGGTTGGTTGGATGCTTCGATGTTCCTTATCTGTGTATATTACTAGGGGAACGGGCGGGACGTATCAGAATTACTGACCACCGATCTAAGCCTCAGAAGCATTTTTTTAGCAAGGCAGGAATTTGCAAAACCGCTTTGTACTCTCATCCCATACGTCTGATTTGCTGTTGTGTTCCCGTCATGTTTTTTTTTTCCATCAGTAACACTGCAATGATCAAATATGAACTCTCTCCAGATGAGATGGAATACAGCCCGAGCGCTGGTGAAGAATCCGAAAGCTTGAGGTCCAGGGTCCCTCAAATTCTTATTTTTAAATACAGGCAAATTTACAGTACAACAGGCCGAGGGTCCCTCAAATTCTTAACGTACTATGTGTTTGGTATAGCTGAAAATATGTAGCCCGCCTTGGAATCGAGCCCCTCAAATTCTTATACAGTGAATTCTTGTACAATACTCAAGCTGTATGT
>Ga0126342_10021273_pt1 | contig 10827 bp, 11 predicted proteins | sample Cyp1metagenome_FD_92528 | JGI IMG/M metagenome (GOLD analysis project Ga0126342, IMG submission 92528) | Coral microbial communities from Lord Howe Island, Old Settlement Bay, Australia - Cyphastrea 1 metagenome | ecosystem: Host-associated > Invertebrates > Cnidaria > Coral ... | reverse complement strand
ATAACCAATCGCCAACCAATCGCTCAGCCTATCGCGATGCAGGTTTTAGCAATCGCGCAAAACAAAGTAAACGCATCAATTCATAAATTTGTGACCTGCTTTTACGGACGGCTCCCATATATATATATATTGTGAGTTTTAGAATTTAGTATAATCCATGATATATACTAAAACGATCTAAAATGACAACTATACTTTGTGAATTTCCACTTTAAACATCCCAGCCACAGCCGTGTCGACCTTGTACGCCTTCATGGCTTGCGCGTACTTCTCCTGGACGGTGCTTTCCGGGGGACACCACCAGCTTAAAGGGGTCGATTTGCAGATGATCCACAACAAAAAAATGACCTGCGACATTACTCTGAATTACTTTAACATCATTTAAGTCAGCTAAATCTGAATTTCTAGATAATTGCTAAATCTGAATTACTCGGAATGATTGTAATGGACTTAAACCTGACTGACTTTTATATAAGTCCCCAGGCTCGCTTGAAAAAACATTCCATTTAAAACTCTGGTGAAACCAAAAACTGAAACTATGCCTGCTGCAATGTTGGGATGATCCTCTGAGTAACTTCATTTCATGTAACCCAGAGTAAATGATCAGTCAGACTGTAGAAGCCAAAGCCCTGTTGTATTCCAGGATATGATCCCATGACTACCAGTCAGAATTTGAGGTGTGCACAAGCTACCAACCACTTCGTTAGTAAGTTGAGGGAAACATGGAAACAGAAGATCTCGCACTACACAAGTATCACTATAAAATACGTATATCCTCTGGCAAGGCTTCGCGATAGCAGTGCCTGTTAGTCATTACCAGAGGGTAAACCTCTGGGCCCTCAGCTTGTGTGTCGTGCTCCTAGCATTCATCCTATGGATTCATGACCATCCATGGGAAAATCCACCCACTGGACCACCATATTAATTCATTTTTTCATATTATCATTTTCCCTGAATGATCACGCATGTCATGTTATATATATATATATATATATATTATATAATATTGTATAATATTATATAATATTATCCCAGAATGCCTGGTTTCGATCACTGCTATTGACATTTATTGATCTTAATTAAATGGATATTTTAATAATGGATTATTATCACTGATTTCGATTTTCCAAATCCCTGGAATTTCCATCCAGCCATGTGGCTTTGTCATGACACCTAAAATCAGGGATGACGAAAACTGGGGATGATCTTGTCCTTGCAGTTGGGCTTGGCGAACCCCAACATCCAATGATTCATCATTCTCATCTGGTTGGTGGTTGCAACCCCTCTGAAAAAAAATGAGTTCGTCAGTTGGGGTTACTATTCCCAACTATATATGGAAAACTTTAACATTCATGTTCCAGTCACCACCAACCAGTCATCAATTCATTGACACGTCACTGGAGGATTTTGTTCATCACGTTGAATCCGTTACCCTCTGGTAATTTAACATAGCTATGGAACATCACCATTTTCAATGGGTAAATCCACAATAAATGGCCATTTTCAATAGCTATGTTAAATTACCAGAGGGTACTGAAACAATCAATTCTCGACTGTGAATCCCTGGTGGCTTTTGGAAACTCAATTCTTAGCTCCAAGTGCCGGCAGTTCTCCGTTCGCCTTCGCTTCTGCATAACCAACTTCATAGCCTGCAGAAAGCTGCACCAAGGTAGACAATTTATGAAGAAAGTTGATGAAATTGATGAACCCAGTTGAACAAAGTTGTTGACATTGAAATTTTGAGGGCAATTTTTTGCTGGAACATCACTAAGATCATATGATCATTCTGAGATTTAGTTGGCACAACCCCTTTTTTTCGATTCAACTCACTACAAATCCCTGCACTGGTTCGATTTAAAGTCTCAAGTCTGTATCCAGAAAGGACCGATCTGAGTTTCTCTGTGGCTTGACCAGTGTCACCCTGGTAGAACATTGAAAAAAACAACAGGATCATCATATCATCCCGGCTGAGAAGACAATGAAAGCCCAAACAGAACTCTCTGGAAATATTGCCAGCAGAGTATCCCCATCAATGGCAAGTTGTATACCCATCTGTGTTGAAAAATCAAGCCACCAACTATCCCGATCTAGTTGGACCAGCTGCTCGCCAGGGCGCCCGTGTTTCTAATGGTGAAATCCGGATTTTTCTTCACAACTGCTGATAGTGAAAAACCATCATGTTTCCATCATTTTTGAATGTTTCAATCACTGTTTTTCCCAAGCTTTTTTGGGTGGTTAAACCAGCATTTGTTTACCATGTTTGTTGGTTAAATCCTCTGTTTCTCAATGTTATTTTGAGGGTTCAACCGGTGCAACCGCCATAAACCCATACAAAACCCACATGTTTCATCACTGCTTGGTGGTTGAGCCACCTACCCCTCTGAAAAATGATGGAGTTCGTCAGTTGGGATGATGAAATTCCCATATATGGAAAAAACAAAATCATCGTCATCGCGGAATCAATGGTATGTGTTCATCGCGGCCAGCCCAGCTGTTTTGGGCGCTCAAAAGCCGCTGAAGCGCGGTTGACATGGAAAATGATGTTAATCATATTCCAAACCACCAACCAGATCATGTTTGATGGTCGTTGATAGTTCAACCACCACATTTCACCATTTTCCGTGGTCAATTCAGCTGGCCATGGCTGCCAAGTGGCCCTTTTTTTCGATGTCGCTCAGGTTCTTCCACTTCGCTGCACCGCTCTTCACTACCTGCTGAACGACTTGGAGTCCTTACATGTCAATTGCTATTTAGTTCCTACAATTGGTGATTGTGGTCGTATAAGAAGCGATTTAAGTCCTAAAGATTGGTGATTTGACTCCGAAGATTGGTGATTTCATTCATGAGATTGGTGATTTTAAGTCATCATGTTTGGATATGTTTGGTGTATTATCTATTTTACATTATTTAACTGTAATATAACACAAAATGGGGCACAATTCCTCAGTTTCTACGATGGCCGCCCGCCCCAACTTTTGAGGCTGATGAACTGCGTCCAACCCATAGCTGGCACAGCCAATCCCTGCGTCCCGGTCATTGGAAGTCAACTGCCACGCAAGTAGCGAATTACCCTCTGGTAATTTAACATAGCTATTGAAAATGGCCCACTTATAGTTGATTTACCTATTAAAAATGGTGATTTTCCATAGCTATGTTAGGCTATGTTAATTTACCAGAGGGTACACATGAAATCACATGAAATCAGGAATAGAATGTTTATCCAAACGCTTAGATTTGCCTGTCTAGAACCATCCACCCTCAAAAAAATATTGAATATTCCCATATATTCCCCATCATGGGCCCTATACTTCTGGCCCTATAAAAAATTCCCAACTGGATTTCCCATTCCCACGCGGCCTCCGTCACAGATCCTGAGGCGCTCTGCCTGTGCTCCTCAACAAATCGGGGCCACTTTTTTCGTATCATGTCAACCAGTCAAAGACCACCAGGAAACTTTCTATGGCCATGTTCAATAGTTATGTTGTGTTATGTTTATGGGTATAACATGGTATAACCATTGTTACCATTAATATGTTCCAAGATTTAGTGATGATTATAACTGGTTGGTGGTTGCTGCTAACCCCTCTGAAAAATATGAACATCACATGGGATTATTGTTCCCAATCCACGGAAAGTCATAAACAGGTCATAAAAGCCATGTTCCAAACCACCAACCAGAAATAACCAGAATACCTAACTGAGATATACTGAGACTTCACAGTTTGCGATGAAACATGACCATTTACTTCGATAATCTGCACATGGCCACGGGATGCCATGTATTTGCTGTCTGTGACTGTGTCGACAAATGGAAACTCACCGCGCTGATGACCTCCATCACCCACAATCAGAGGTAACTCTAATGATCTCAGCATGTCTCAGCTTTCATGATCTTGCTGGAGTAAAATTGATCAACAACACGTCTCCCACTGTAAAATTTCGAGGTCCAAAAAAGGGGACCTGACCTGACACCCTCAGTGCAATCCATGCAGCGGAAGCTACGGTTCTGGGAATCCGTCCAAACTTGGCTGCACCATGGTGAAAGCACCAGCACGGTTGGCACCAAAAAAAGGCGATCCAATGGATCTGTGCCAAGCGAGGCCCCTTCAGGGATTCCCGAGAAGATCTTACAGCGAGAAGGCAATGTGTACAACAAACGACAGTGGAACATCAACAACACCTTTGGAACATCTTTGAAGCCCAAAGAATAGCCCAATAGCCCCTGGTTCATCCTGAATTCCTCACGGATCATGGTAGCTCACAGTCCTGTATGAAATTCATCCAGGGAGTCAAAGGCCTCTTTGGGCGCTCGGGATCTCTTTTCCAGGCATCCTGGACACTGGAAGCGCTATGGAGAGACGCCAGACGTCATTCGTTTCCAAACATGAGGGTGTTTCTAAAAAAATCATCATTCATGATCATTCAGCATACGGTAAAGCCCTAGAAGGCAAACAAGTTTCACGCAGTAAAAAAAGTGTGATAAACCATTGGATTTTGGGCAAAAGCCATATTTTTTTGGCTCAAGAATCATCCCAAACAGAGCTATTCCCAAGAATGGATCCCATTTGGCCATGACACATCAGGGCTTTACCGCAAAAAAAACACATGAACTGTGATTGGTGAGGAGAGAAAAACCATCCCTAACGACTTCGCCATCAATGTATTACTAGACCCTCCATCTGGTTAAACGACTAACACTTTGCAATGAAAAATGGATGGCCCATAGAAATAGATGATTTTCCCATTAAAAAAAAAAACAACAACTCCATTTATTTTTGGGGATTTCACATGGCTATGTTAGTCATAACCAGAGGCTTTTTCTTGGACCCTGGGAGCCCAACAAGGAGAACACCTCGTGGCTAATCCGATGAAAGATCTGACAAGCAAAGCTATGTACTACAGTAATTACCCGGCCTGGTAAACGTTTACATAACTATGGAAAGATCCATCATGTTTAATGGGAAAATCCACTATTTCTATGGCCATTTTCAATAGCTATGTTAGTCATTACCAGAAGCTAATGGGATTTTCATAGGAATCTAGAGATGGATATCTCTCTATATTATATCTAAGTTATCTATATAATTAGCGGATAGGTCTCTTCTGGATGATAACAAATTCTCCATGGAACGCATGAAAATCCCATCCTCCACATCAAAAAAATCCATGGCGACTCTGCGGGGTGTTTCATCAAAACGGGGAAGGGATTCGATCCAATAAATTGACAAGTCACTTAAATTCCAGCCAGAATCCCATTGAAATTCCCCCTTTTGCTTGAATCCCATGTTTGTTTTCAATCACCAGTTTTAAAATGGTAAAAATCACCACTTAATGAGCAACTCCATTGAACAAGAATCAAGGTGAATAAACCTTGGCAAGATAGTGAACAAAACTTTGCAGTGAACTGATCCAACACCAAACGTACGTTGCAATGTTAGCTAAGTGATACCCTCTGGTAATCACTAACATAGCTATTGAAAATGGCTATTTATAGTGGATTTTCCCATTAATAATGGTGATTTTCCATAGTTATGTTAGTTTACCAGAGGGTATGCAATGGCACGACGTTGCATACATCGCCTGACACGAAGATCTCCAGTTGGGTCCACCTTCAGCTCCTTCTCTTACTTGGACAACTTCAGGTTGCCGGTGTCAACAGAAACAAATGGTTCCTTCTTGCGATGATCTCGGCTTCTCTTGATATACACAGCCACAATCAAAAAGGTAACACATCACTTGGCTCTCAGCTTGTAAGCACACAAGGTCTACAAGCTTGTGGCTGGGCTCAGATGCGTAGTCAAGCACCAAATGCGTGTGGGATTGCATTCAACCTTTCGATCCTCTCAGCCATAGGCAAAGACTTGGGGGTATCACAGTATCACCTGGCTCCCTCTCCAACCTACGCATCTCTTGAGATCTTAAGGGATCATCTCTTCATAGACTCCAAAATGGTGGACTTAAACCCATGTAGATACTAAAGTTATCTTCGTCAAATCCATTCATTATTAATACAAAAACATACTCATGAATTAACATGGCCAACCAAATGCCAACAACATAAAAAGTGATCCGTTAATCACTAACTCGTTATATTGTTAAAATATGTTTAAACTACCATATAACTATATAACTATATGTTAATGATCAAACACACTCCTAGTTTTGGTCGAAAAAACACATCACCTGTGAGGTCGGAGAATCCCTTAAGATTTTGGCGCCTTCTTGCCCGAGTCCACATATGCCTTCCTTGGATGGGTTTGGTTCATCGGTTCCCACCGCGAAAGCATCGGGGGTCTGGGGGATTTCATGGGAAAGTTTGTTGGTTTTTTCCATGGTTTCACCATCACCAAATTGGGTTTTTTCCTGGTGGATTTCGCGTTTTTCAGTTGATGTTCTCATCATTCTTAGTCCAGCAGTAGACCAGTTGAAATGGGCTATTTTCCATAGCTATAACAATTGTTAAATTACCAGAGGGTATAGATAGATTAGCACCTATTTTGGGGTTCCTGAAATGAGGGATCCCAACTCATCAAAGTTATTGCTAGTCTTTCTATGAACTTTCATGGGAAAATGTGGAATCTCGGGGTTCTCGTATGTTAGGAAATATCCATGTGGCAATCTGAGCTGGCAATATCTGGCAATGATAACAATGATAACAATGATAACACATCAATGGTAACAATGATAACACATCAAGGATCATCAAGGTAAATCATTGAACCAAATGGGGTACAGCATCCTCAGCCAGGTTGGATAATCCCTTCCGGTCTCTCTGATGAATGAAAGGTTCGACGTCTACAAACGTAAAAGTCTTGTTATAAACGTCCATCAAGAAGTTAAGTCAGTTGTAGTTGTCGTTATTTTTAGTTAAATAGTTCTAGATAGCTATAGATAGCTATAGAGGCTATAGATAATAATAACTAGATTTGGTTAAATATACAAAACTTAAACAACTTGAACTTGCTACAAATTATAGATGGTGATAGTTATATAACATATCTTTAACTTAGTTTCATCAGCTGCTAGCCATCTCCTTCCAGGGCCGCAAACCAGCGAAAGGGCGAAGAACATCGATTTCTTTTTGGATTTCTTAAGGATACTCTACTTCAGAAGAACACTATAATTATGATGATCGTGTAAGTGATATATGTTCATATTATATGAACATATATCGCTTACATATGTTATATATATATATACATTATATATATATATCCTATGAATTCCTATAATATGTTCCTCGATTTTCCCATCAAAGGGCCATGTTTAACGTAGCCGTTGACCCAGCGGCATGGCTTCGTCGTATTTCTCTTTCGCCACCTTCGCAGGGGCCTGGCGTTGTGGTTCCAGTGGTTCCTGTTTATCCCAGGCGTCGTAAACCGATAACTTAGCGGCTTAGCCTATCCCATGACGGATCCATGGTGCTGCTATATATGGTAACATTATGTAACATTCACCATCAAGATTAACCCCAGTCACGTTAGCATATATATATACCAGCACCAGCCGTGTCCGTCATGGGTATGGATCCAACTAACATTTCCTTTGGATGGGCCTGCGAAATCCGAATCAACAGTTTTTATAGATGGTAAACATCCCTACTTGGTGGCTCATCCCACTTAGTAAGTGGGTTATAACCCCAAGTATAAGTGGATTAACCCTACTTATCCCATTTATAACAGAGGTTATAACTCACTTACTAAGTGGGATGAGCCACCAAGTAATTTTTACAGAGTTCCAACCATCCAAGGTGGACATGTTGAAAAGTATATTTCATGATAATAATATATAATAATGATGAAAAACCAATACGGTGAACTAACTAATATGGTAAACTATAGCTTCCGTAAGAATGATGGAAAATCATGGAACATCTCAATGTTTAATAGATAAATCAACATAAATCACCATCAATCAACTATACATGGCCATGTTCAAAAGCTATGTTAGTTTACCAGAGGCTATTTCAGATCTTATTTTCACCCTTCCAAGCGTGGGTGGGCCACCTCCCTGAAAACCAGGAAAGTATTTCAAAGCACCAAGCAGCACCAATGAACCCATCCGTGGGACTAGACAGAACTTACGGATCGTTTGGGGCCCCACTTTGAAGCTTTGCAGGGTGTCGAGTAGGAATTCAAAATGGTTCGCCAGGCTCGCCACCAGCACTGCTGAGCACATGTGAGCACCAAATCATGGATATATAGACTTATAGCCAGGAAAGAATCCATGGACGATGTGAGCCCCGAGTGATGTACAAAGTGGCTATGAGACCCAGAACATCAAGACATTCATTGAGATGAGTATCATGGTCTCCATTCAAGGGACGGAAATTCTGTTCCCCCGAACCTTTAATTTCCATTCGAGTCATTCGTTTCACATGTACCTTATGAGAAACGTATAATGGAAAAGCCTCCATTGATGCTCATCACAAATGATGTCAATAATTCAAGCAGCCTGAAGAGCCTGAACCTATGAGCCGGATAGGGGTGCTGTTTGCAATTTCAAGGCCCTAACATCCCTGATGAATCTTTCTTAATTATAGCAAACGCATTCTAGCTTCCGGGGTTCCGAATTCTGGAATGCACCAACATCCCTGAATCCTGGGAAATCTCTCGATTTCCCTCTTGAAAGTTACCATTCAAAAAATGGGTACCCTCTGCTAACCTATAATATGGAAATATATGGAACATAACCACATATAAATAATTTTTCCCACTAGACATGGTGATGTTCCATAGTTATGTTAGTTTGCCGGAGGGTAAATCATGGTAAATCCACATTTTGAGTAATTTTGAGAGACATTCTCTCACAACGCTCCCTTCTGGCCCAACTCGCCTCGTATTTTTCTTTGTCAGGCGAAGGCATTTCACGCCTCGGGCAACTCATGTCTAAATTCACACGACATCTCCTCGCGATTTCCAGTGATGAACATCAAACACAATCAAGCGATTTACAGTAGTTGAAAGTTGTTTCACCATCAAACATCGTCTAAGTTGAACATTGTTTCACCATCCCACTAAGTAAATATATAAACATATAAATAACTGAATAGATACAAATATATAATATAAATAAATTATATATATATATATAAATAACATAGTATAAATTATAAATAAATATATGTAAAGTGCCATCAAATAATCCACAAGACAAACGTCCTAACACGTCCCAAATGAAACACAGCTGCAACTTGGCCATCGCACCATTTCTTGGCCGCTGCTGTCATAACCTCCTTCGCCTTCAACGTATTCCGCGTCGTGGCATCTGCGCGAAAATCCTGGCAATTCAAGGAAAGTGCCAGCAAGAACAGTGGTTCATTAAATGGTTGCTAGATGTTAGTCAATGTTTGTTTAAGTTTATCAATGTTAGTTGATGTTCATGTTAGTTCACCAACAAAATGGTGGAGTCACAAAGGAAAATATTGGGACACATCCCAATCTGTTCTGATGGCAATACCAATCATTAAACAAAGGAGCCGCCTGCAGGAACAAGAGCCAGGGTGTAGCAGGTTTCAGAGGTCGTTCTGGATCTCGCTGGGGCTTTGGAAGCCTCGGAAGTTTCGGGGGGCCGAAGCATCTGCGCCTTTTCTGAGAAACATGAGGAGATTCTCAATTCATTGGCTGGTTGGTGATTTCAACCCCTCTGAAACATATTAGTCAGTTGGAATGATTATTCCCAATATATGGACAAATAAAATTCATGTTCCAAACCACCAACCAGTTGGGGATTTAGAAGGGGATTTCTTATTTCAGCATGTGGCCATGGTTTTGCTGGGCAAGATCTGAATGTGGTCATCCCAGGGATCAAACCTGGCAATCAATTGGGTCCCCAATCACCACAAATTCACAGGGATAAAAACAACATATCTCATTGAAGTCAATAGGCAGGAACTGTGCAGTTTTTTTCCATCTCTGACTTTGGATCTTGAGATTGGAATCTAGACCTTTTCTGCCCAAAAACGAACTTTCTGAAACAAACTGATCTGTTTATACGCCTTGTTGGTCAGTTGCCTGATATTTTTCCAGCCCCCATTTTTTGTAGCCGAGTAGAATAGCACAAATGAGCATAAAGAATAGATAAAAATAGCATAAAGATCATGAATCTTGAGTAAGACATGTAAAGGTTCTTTAGTCAACCTTTGGTACAACCATACCAACAAATTCGCAGCGCTGAAATTCTGCTTGGATTCCCAGAAAATTCCCATCGGGTGGATCCAACAAGGTCCAGGGCAATAGCTACCCTCTGGTTTAAACATGGTAAATCCATGGTAAAAACCACCAGAAATTGCTGGTTTATGCCATTTCTGGTGGATTGGTATGGTCTTCCGATCAAAACATATCAAAACCACCATCCACTTTTGCGTATTTTATGATCGGTATAGAGGTGATTGTCCCATCAATACCATTTAAGAAACAAACGTAACAAAAACATTCAACTAAAAATCATTTTTCAATTGCCACGTTTGATGACACTGGAGGGTACCCTCTCTCAAACGAACACGGACTCTGCTCCTCTTCTGCAAGTTTCAGGGTCAAACTGTTCATTGGTGCAAATGGACATCGAGCAAGCAAACAGCTCCCATGTACAATAGGACAAACAGTTTTCCTTTGTCAGAAATTGGGGGATAGACCAAAATGCTCATTGTTCTAGCTCCAAGTTACCCAAATTCAGAAAATGTACATATACTATGAATCCATCGTGCTCCAGACCTGTCTCTTTGGACCCACTGTTTTCCCAACCTGTTTCCCTGTGTGTAACATGTTTCACACCTGTGAATTGACTGGTTGCGATGGGAAGACCTTTCAGCTCAATTTGGAAATTGTT